>Ga0222718_10003210_pt1 | contig 14122 bp, 7 predicted proteins | sample C33_27DmetaG_FD_165045 | JGI IMG/M metagenome (GOLD analysis project Ga0222718, IMG submission 165045) | Estuarine water microbial communities from San Francisco Bay, California, United States - C33_27D | ecosystem: Environmental > Aquatic > Marine > Unclassified | place: USA: California... | reverse complement strand
AGCTCTTTTCTACAAGCTGTGGGCTGGTGAAGTCCTGACGGCTTTCCACCGGGAGAACAAGCTCCTGGGTCTGACCCGCGTGAAGACGATCGCCAGCGGCAAGTCTGCTGCGTTCCCGATCACGGGTATCGCCACGACGGCTTACCACGTTGCGGGTGAGTCGGTCTACGGCACTGATAATGGCCAGACCAGCACCTACCTGTCCAACATCCGTGGTAAGGAGATCGAAATCTTCGTTGATGATCCGGTGGTCTCGGGCGTGTTCGTCCCGGAGATTGACCGCCTGATGAACTACTTTGACGAGCGGTCGATTTACACGGCGGAAGTTGGCGCGGCTCTGGCAGAGAAGATGGATGAAAACATCCTGAGCACTCTGCAAGCGTCGGGTTACAAGGACCCGGCGGAGGTCAACCCCACGGGTGTCACGAACATGCCGGTGGCTGACAAGCGGGCCACCATCGCCACGGAAACTGGTGACAACATCGCCACCCGCATCTTCGACATCGCCGAGCTTTTCGACGAATACAACATCCCGAGGATGGGTCGCACTTGCGTCCTGAAGCCCTCGGCTTACCACAAGCTGGCGAGCGTCACCGATCTGGTGAACAAGGACTTCACGAGCGGTGCCGGTGACACCACCAAGCGCGAGATCATGTCGGTCGCGGGCTTCAACATCGTCATGTCGAACGCTTTCCGTTCGGATGATGCGGATGCGGTGGAGGCTCCTGGTGTCCGTAACGACCCTTGGGGTGCCATCGGTATCGGCTACAACGCGGACTTCACCAAGCAACTTGGTGTCTGCTTCGTGCCGGATGCGATGGCTACCGTCCGTCTCAAGGAGATCGGCGTGGATGCCGAGCACTCGGTTGAGCGCCGTGGTGATCTGATCCTCAGCGATTACATCGCGGGTCACGACACGCTGCGCCCTGACTGCGCTGCTCTCATCCAACTCGCCTAATCCTAGTTGATCCAGGAGGCTCTCTATGGTTGTTGAAGTTCATGCTGCTGGCCCCGGCGATGAGTCGTGGCGGAGCACCCGCTTTACCGCAAAGATCAACAACCTAGAGTCCTTTGTCTATGGTCACACTGAGAACATGGACATGCCCACCATCTGCTGGGAGCAGGGGGACTCCATTGAGCACTCTTGGATCAAGTATGGTGCAGACGAGGATGTGACTCTAGTCATCGCCAAGGCAGACGGGACGGACATCTCGTCTGCCACGGTATACCCTAAGAATGCTGGTTACACCCAGCGGATCGCTCACGGATCCCTGTATCTGAAGGTCGTCCCAAATACGAGTTTGTATGTGGAGATCAACGGGGACCGTAAGCACACACTCTCAATTATAGGGCAGAGACCTAAGCCTTCACTACCGACAGACTATATCAACTGGCCGACTAGAGAGCTTACGGTATCCAATGTCGATACGGTCAACAACGTCATCACGGTGACGGACCACGGCATTCCGAACGGCGGGTTCCAGCGTGTTGCCTTGAACAGCACGGGGGACCTGCCGACTACCAGTCAGGGGACGCTTGAGGCCAACCATGAGTTGGTGGCTGTCTACATCAACCAGCACACCCTGGCTCTGGTGGCGAACCTTGTGCCACTTCAGTTTAGCTCGGCTGGCACGGGCACCCTGAAGATGACCTTGATGGATGACGATACTGGTAGCACCATCTACTTTGGCGCTGGTATCCACCATATTGGTCGTGGATTCCGAGTCGGTGACAACACCCGCCTCTACTTTGATGAGGGCTCCATTGTTGTTGGGAGCTTGGATCTGCGCCGATATGCCGGTCAGTCTACCCCTAGTGGGATCACCCAGAATGTGGTGATTGAGGGGCCGGGGATTCTCTCAGGTCACTACAAGCGTCGTGCAGACATTGACCTAAGCGCGGGCCAGTATACAGCCCTAGTTCCCTACATTGCCATTGATGGCCGAGGCAACGATGCCAACGGGAATCGGGCATCTACGAACAACCGGATCACGGGGACTACCTTCTTCAAGCCGCCCATGTTCACCAATCAGGGTGGCATTGGGAGGTTCGATCAATACTCGTGGATTAGCCCGTGGAACTTCAATGCTGATGGTCCACAACCAGTCAACGAGGCTGACGGCGAGCTTGGCATCGTCAAAGACTGCTACATCTTTGGTGGCGATGACAGCCTCAAGATGATGCTGCGGCCCAACGGTCCCCTATATGCTACCCGTTGCACCATCATTCAGACCGGCAACTCCAGCATTCACTTTGGGGCCAACCTCTACTCAACGTGGGTTACAGATGAATACTCTGTCACCGTGGAGGACATAGATATCCTCTGGCTTTCGCTGGGGGACTCAGGCCAAGAGCAACTTATCGGTGGTGGTGGCGTCCAGCCGTCCTTGGGGAGCCGCTCGATCATCAAGGCTCTTGCGGATACCCGCGATGGTGAGACCCCTGGAGAACCGGATGAGTCTTCCTTTGGGCAGCGGCATGTTTTGATTAAGGATATCCGGATTTGGGACCCCGACACAGAAGGTCGTCCCATTGTCTTGGGGAACCTTGTGCATCCCTATAGCGCCCAAGTGGCGTCGATCAACGATCAGCACGGGGACACTGGATTCTGGGTCTTTGACAATATCTGGCTTGAGGGAACCCCCAGCCGCAAGTCGTATCTGGCTAGCCATGATGCGGACAACACAGCTAACAACATCACCATCCGCAACATGACTGTGGGTGGTGTCAGAGTAACCACAGAGAACCAGGATACCTTTTGGGACATTGAGCCCTACGTCTACAACGTGACGTTTGATACCCCTCAGGTGACGGACCCCTACGCAGGAGGCCAGTAATGTTGTCGGAACTGGAAGCAGTAAACACGATGCTGTCCACGGTGGGACAGTCTCCGGTCTCCAGCTTGAGCGGTGCCATCAGTCCTGATGTTGAGCTTGCCAAGCATATCCTTCGGTCGGAGAAGAAGAACACCCTGCTTCGGGGTTGGAACTTCAACCGAGAGGAGATGAAGCTGACCCCGGATGACATTGGGAAGATCCGCATCCCAGATGACACCCTACAGATTGACCTGAATCCTGATAACTACGAGTTGTTCCGGGACTACCAGATCACCCACCGGGGCGAATACCTCTACAACCGCAAGGGCAACACCTACGTCTTCAGCAAGGCGATCCCTGTGGTCATCACGTTGGACTTGGAGTGGCGTTACCTGCCTGAAGTCTGCCGCAAGTATATTGAAGCTCGGGCTGCGAGGATCTTTGGAGAGCGTCTTGATGCTGACCAGCTTCGTCAGCGTAGCGCCCAGGAGTCGGAGTATAACGCTCTGTCTGCCCTCAAGGCCCATGAGCTAGAGGACTCTGACTTCACCATGCTGGCGGATTTCAACTCCCAATACATCACGCGACGGGGGCTCTAATCCATGACATCCGTGACGATCCCGATCCCCACTCTGACTGGTGGGGTTAGCTCGCAACCCGATGCCCTGCGGCTTCCCCAGCAGGCTGAGGTTTCGACCAATGCAGTCGCCACGGTGGTCGAGGGTCTCCGAAAGCGTCCCCCCTCGGAATACGCTGGGATCATCACGGGCTTCCCCTCGGGTGAGGTGGCTACTCACGTAGCTCGGGACACCAGCGGTGACTACCTGATCGCTTCGGATGGTGACACCATCAAGGTGTATGATGTCGCTGATCCAGAGAACGCCAAGACTCTACGGAACAAGAACGGTGGCATTGCTGACACTGCGGACTTTGACTACCTGACCAGCAGTAATCCTCGGGCTGACCTGAAGTTCCTGACGCTTGGGGACTACACGGTGGTCCTGAACTCTACTCAGGTCACCGCAGAGTCCGAGGAAACTGTGGATCTCTGGGATGCCAGCATTGGTATCCTGCAAGTGAATGCTGGGGCCTACAGCACGGTCTACCGGCTGAAGGTTACGGACCCCATCAACAACCAGTTCATTGAGGTGTCGCTGGAGACCTGGAGCGCTGATGGGCTGCCGCCGGGTGGTGGAATTGCCAGTGCCAGCAGTGCCAGCAGTGCCGAGCAGAGCATCCGAACAAATGTTCTGGCTGAAGCCTTCTACGATTTGCTGAGGGGCCAGCCCTCTAGCTACATCGGATCAGCCCTTGTCTCTGGTGGCATGTCTACTGGACTGCCTGCCGCTGAGTGGGAAGTCAGCCTGAGTGAGAGCACCCTCAGTATCCAGCGGCTTGATGGGGCTGAGTTTGAGATGCGCCCCTCGGATACCCAAGGGGACACCTTGATGAAGACTGCCCACCGAAGTGAGCAGTTGTTCTCTGATCTCCCCATTCATGCCAAGGTCGGCATGGCCATTGAGATCCAAGGGAACCCTGAGGAAGTCGATAGCTCGTATTGGGTGGTCTTCCACGACACCCATGACACCAAGCAGATCGGCGAGTGGTCTGAGGGCTACTGGCAGGAGTCGGCCAAGCCTGGGATCCCAAGGTCATTTGATCCTGACACCATGCCCCATGTTCTGCTTCGGCAGGCCAATGGAGACTGGAGGTGGACCCCGCTAGATGGCCATTCCTACTCTGTGCTGGGCACAAGCTACACAGTCCCCAAGTGGAGCGACAGGGCCGCAGGGGACGCTGATTACACCAACAAGAACCCCAAGTTCGTTGGGAAGAAGATCAAAGACCTCTGCTTCCATGAGGGTCGCTTGGGTCTCTTGTCGGGTGACAGCCTGATCTTCTCGGAGACTCGGGAGCCCTTCAACTTCTTCCGGCTGACTGTCCTGAACATCTTGGACAGCGACCGTGTGGAACTGTCGGCTGATCTTCGGGATGACGATGAGCTTACCCACGTTGCCCCCTTGGGGTCCGATGTCGTGGTGTTCTCTAACGGTCGCCAATACGTTGTCCGGGCAGAGGGTCCTCTGACCCCTCAGACGGCCAGCTTTATCGAGGGTGGTCAATACGATGCCAGCCCCACCTCGCTGCCCATCAGGCGCAAGGATGCCCTAGTCACCACCAACACCCGTGGTGGCAAGGCGGCTGTCTACGAGTATCGCGCAGTGGGCGAGAGGCGTCCCTCGTTGGACCGTCTGGATCTCACAGCGATTGCTTCGGACTACATCGAGACGCTGTGGCATGTCGCTGGGAGTCCCCAGACGGACATGATGGTGGGTCTGTCTAGCGTAGCTCCGGACACCATGTGGGTCTACACGGACTACATGAACCAGGGGCAGCGGGTGATGCAGGCATGGCAGAAGTGGGTCTGGCCCAACTCTCCCAGCATCCAGGCTGCATGGTTCGAGGAGTCCATCCTCTACTTGGTGCTGTCCTACGGGTCCTCAGTTCGCTTGGTGAAGATGGACTGTGCCTACCATGCTGATGATCCTGAGGGTGGCCGGGTCTTCCTAGACTGCCGGGTGGATGAGGATGATGTCACCACGAGTTTGACCGCTGGAAACACTCGGAATACGGTGGTCACCATGCCTTTCTCTCCACCGTCAGACATCCGGTGCATCGAGAAGCGAACCTTCAAGGAGATCCGTGTTCTCAGCACGGATGCGGCCAACAACACCGTGACCCTTGAGGGGGACCATGAGTCCTCGGAGTTCTTCTTGGGCTCTACGTTCAGCTTCCGGCACGATCTCTCCAAGATTTACAGGTCCGATGAGAACCAAGCTCCAGTGGTGGGCTCGGATCTCTTCTTGGACTCTGGGGTCATCAACTACTTCGAGTCTGCGGAGTTCGATGTGGTCATCACGGGGCGCGATGGGACTACCTATCGGACCACCATGATGGGCAAGTTCTTGGGCGATGGCTCCAACTACCAGAACTTCACGCTGTCCTCTGGATCCCTGAGGTTCGGGGTGCGTGGTCGTTCTGATGAGCGGACCATCAGTTTCCAGTCGGATGGCCCTGGGCCGCTCCAGCTTGTCACGGCTGACCTAGTGGCTCGGATCACCCGAGCTAGAGGTAACCGATGAGGGGGCTGGTTCGGGAGGCCAAACAGACAGACATCGACGAGATGCTGGATGATGGGCTTCGTCCGGCTGACCTCCTAGAGATTAAATCGACTGGCTACAGCCCCCGCCAGTCTCTTGAGAGGGGGCTTAGGCGCTCTCTACCCTGCCTAGCTGTTGAAGTAGATGGCAAGTGTTGCGGCATGTTTGGTGTCGTAGCCGATATCCGCTACGAGCTTGCAGGGAACATCTGGTTCTTAGGGACAGACCGGATCCAGAAAGTCAAGATCCAGTTCCTTCGGGAGTCTGAGAGATGGCTGGAAGAGATCACTAAGAACTACAGGTCTGTCTCTAACTACATCCATCAGGACAACACCCTACATATCAAATGGCTCAAGTGGTTGGGCTTCTCCTTCTTCAAGAAGGTCGGCCCATTCATTGAGTTCGGGAGGATAAATCCATGTGTTACCCAGGTCTAATTGGTCTTGGTCTGACTATCGTCAGTGCTGCGGGGACTGCGGTTCAGCAGGCTGACAACGCTAGGAAGCAGGCCAGCTACCAAGATCGCCTAGCTCGCAGCACAGAGCAGAATGCCGCCGCTGCCGCTGAGTCTGACTACGTTGCCCAACTGGAGCAACTGAATCAGGTGAGAGCAGCGGCTACTGAGGAAAGCCTCAGGACCTCCCAGGAACTTGAGAAAGCCAAGGCCACCCTCAGAGTCGGTGCGGAGACTGCGGGTCTCTCTGAGGGCGTTGTGGACGACCTGAGGGCCGGTCTGGCTGTGCAGGCTGCTCAGGATGCAGCCATTGATGCCCGCAACCTGACCTTTGAGGAGAACCAGATCATGCGGGGGGTCGATAAGATCCTGGCTACCCAGCAGTCTCGCCTGAATGCTGCGATGCCCAGCCCGATCCAAGGGATTGACTATGGCCGCATGATTGGAACTCTGGGTCAGGGTATTGGCTCTTACAGCCAGTATCAAGCATCTCGCGGGCTCGGTTTCTTTGGAGGGGAGCTTCCTGATGGCAAGTAGAAAGCGTTTGCGTCCGGTCGCCGCTCCGGTGGACCCCTTCGTTACCCCGGCTAACCCTGGTCCCGAGCAGGACAATCAGACATGGGATGGGCTGCTGCAACTGTCCAACTCTCTGCTTCAGGCAGACCAAGCCTACAGGACAGCAGAAGAGAAGAAGGAGCGAGATGCTCGGATTGAAGCAGCAGAGGGGAGGCGGCTTAAAACTCAAGCAAGAGTAGATGCCCCGGCTGCGCTAGAGGCACTAGCCAACGTAGATCCTGCCGTCACGAAAAGATATCTAGCAGGAGAGGCGACGGAAGACGACCGCAATTCGGTCATTGCTGCGTTCCATAACGCAGGTGTAGATGAGCCCAACAACCCGGAGCTAGTTTTTGGCATCCGACGCCGTCAGGTTGAGCTTCTGCCGTCTGACGGAAACTATGAGTCTTGGATGATGGACCCGGAGTTCCAGGACGAGCTTCGTCAGCTACCCGAGTCTGCGAGACAGCCTCGCCTTAACGAAAGAAAGAGCGAGTGGCTGGCACAACAAAACGTGGGGCAGGACCTTATGCCGGTCTTGACTGGTCAACTTAAAAACTACGACGACCAAATCAATAAGGCTCTACACACAATTAAGGTCAAGCAGTTTGATGCGCTTAAGACTGAGACTCTGACCAAAGAAGCGGGGCTGGTTGTAGAGGCTATCATCGGCGATGACGATGAAAAGGAAGCTGAGATTCTAAAAAGAGCTAAGGCGTATCGAGCCTCTCTGAGTGCTGCCGACAAGGAGAAGAGCGACGCGCAATACAAGAAACTTTTGCGTGAGCGCCTAGAGTTGGAGATTCACGACCACGGACTCACTGAAGAGCAAGCCGATAATATTATTCTTGAACTGGCAAATAACAAGCTACTGTCAGAAGCAGACTCACTTGAGTTGCACGTTACTGTGGACGCCCTTCTCTACCGTAAGAATCAGCGCACAAAAGATACTAGCTCTTTGTCGGTGGCCAACCAAGTCGCTGCTGCTATGTATGCGGATGCCCTAAGAAACTTAGAGCTACAGCAGAAAAGACCGCTGACGAACGAGGAGATCACAAACACGATTCAATCCCAATTTGGCGAGATTCAGGAGCACTACAGAAGCAACGGTTTTCCCAAAGTCTTGGCCGCTTCCGCGCAGGAGTTAGCACTGAAAAATGCTTTCAGCCTTCGGGAGTCCAAGATCACAGATGATCCGGTAACGCTAGTAAATATACAGCGCAGATTAGCTAGGGCCGACACTGATCTTCCTAGCTTTTTGCGTGCTGCGCTGCTTGATAAGAAAATAACTAACTCCACTTATATGCGGTATTCGGGTCAGCTTCAGGCATCGCTGGCTCCCGAAAGGGCTGTATCAGTAGTTCGCCAGCATATGTCTGGCGTGAGCCTGCCTCCTGGGGTTGACAGTAACGACATCTCTTCACGCTTGGTTACTACGTGGCAGACCACTGTTGGAGAGTGGGCAGATAAAACTCAGGCGATAGACAGAGAGAGGAAGGAGCTAGTAAGGCAGGCAGTCATGGCGCAGACGCCAGAGCAGCGCACTGATAACCCTGAATACTGGCTGAAGCAGGGCGCTGCTGGGGCCTCTGGGGCTTTGACGAGGATTGCTCAAGTGTCTCTCGGCACTGACATCATGGAAGCCGCCGAAGCAGTAGGCTTAGACGCTGCACAGGAAACGCTGTCTTATATCTTCGGCACCATGACCGACGCTGAGAAGCTAGACATGCGTATGATGCCGGAAGATCAGCAGCAGCAACTGCTAACGAAGCGTCTGCATCAACTAAAAGACTATAGCCAGAAGAAGGCTATTGCTAACCACTTTAATTCTCTGACCCAAGACGCCTCAATGCGTAGGGATTTGGAGGAACAAGTGGAGGATACCACTACAGCCTACACGGGGTCTTTACGTCAAGTGGCGACGAGGTCGTTCCGTCAGGTGTTCCCCGAAGCGCGCAGGGCTCTGCATTCAAACACCAGCTATAAGGAGTCTTGGTTGTATGGGCCAGGACTTCACGCGGCTATGGCGATGACCACCAAGTTTGAGGATACGAAGGAGAACGAACCTATCGAATCTCGGCTGTATCCAGGTGGACGGGGCACTACCTCCGCTGGAAGGAGTCAGCAAAAGATTGGTCACTACGCAATGACTCGGGCTCTGCTGGCAAGCGCAGAGGCCCACGATACAAACGGTGCACTGATATTGTTTGAAGAGTATGACGATGTAAACTCTGCCAAGAAATACCTGAATGCTCACTTCTTGAACTACGGCGTCCCGCTGCAAAGCATTATCAACAATAAGCATTTAGGCCACGACCTCAAGGACATCACGTTCTCCTACAACTCTAGTCCTTACTTTGATAGTAGGGAGCAGTTAACTGCTAACATATCAAGGCGGGAAGATGGAACCTGGAAAGTGTCAGATACTGTCCGTCAAGTGATGGATGTGCTTAAGATTGATCCCTCCGATGAGGGCATCGAAAAGTTCTATGGGGCACAGAAAGCACTGACCCTACCTAAAGATCACCCTCTATACACGCAGTTTAAACTGAATCGTGGTATTGATGTAGAATACCTGCGAACCTCTGAGGACGGCACGGAAGTGTTGTTTAGGGAGGGCCGAGTCTCCATGGATCTTTTGAATAGCCGAGTTCTGAGGGCCAAGTAATGAGCGAATACAGCAGTTTTCTGGATGAACTGGATGAAATCCGCCGCAAGAGGCGGCTAGAAGAGGATGAGCAGCGCAGGCGGGAGAACGAGCAGGAGGCTGAAAGCGGCGCACCAGACTTCTTGAAGTGGTGGCTTCCTCGGGGAGTGGCTGGCGCAGCAGCGGGGGTAGCAAACCTTTTCGGCGCGGACATCCAAGATAACTTTGGACTTGGCAAGTCAACTGGTGCTCTCTCTGGTTTCTTGGAGGGGACGACACAGTTTTTGGCTGGCTTCTTGCCTGGAACTTGGGGGGTTGGTCACCTTTCTAAAGCCACTGGAGTGATGAAGGGGACAGGGTATCTCGCCACTATGGGGCGAGGGGCTACTGCGGGGGCTGTTGCGGACTTCTTCGTATTCGATGGAAACGACGCCCGTCTATCCAACTTGATTCAAGACTTTCCGGAGTTGGAGAACCCTCTGACAGCTTTCTTGGCAGCAGATGAGGAAGACGATGAACTGCTGGGCCGCATGAAGAACACCCTAGAAGGTGGTCTTGTAGGCGGCGCACTAGAAAGCGTCATGTATATGTTTCGTGCCATGCGTCGCTTTAACAAGGCGAGCCGAGAGGGCGATCAAGCTGGTATGGATGAGGCTGTTGAGGATATTGGCAACAATGCCGATGATGCCCTGAACAGCCCAGAGAACCCTGACCTGGAAGACATGGTGGATTCGGGTCGGAATGGTGGAGGTCCGACCGATGCTGCTCGGGAAGCTGAAGCGGACATGGATGGCGTATTGCCCCGCCAGGATCCTGAAGCCGAGCCAGAGATCACCGACAACCCCAGGGACATTGCCAACCCAAGCGATGTAGACCCCGCTGGTGGGGATGTCTGGGTGGTAGATACAGAAGACCCTGCTGGACTGATGCGGGGCTACTCTAGTCTTGAGAATGTAGCTCAAGTCCCCGGCACTAGGTTGGGCCTTTTTCAACTCAAGCCCCTCAAGGATATCAAGGTTGCTAAGGGCAACACCGCCGCCAAGCTGGGCATCCGTAAGCAGCGGGGCATGAGCGATGCGGCTTGGCTAGAGCAGCAGAAGAACATGCTGAGGGCCGAGGGCTACGATGTCCTGATGATCCGTGACCACGGCAAGACGGTGGCTCACGTTCTCAACGAAGATGCGATTATGAAGCGCATCGAGATTAGCCCTACGTCTAAGTATATGCAGCGCAAGTCCCGGCAAGTCGCAGAGGGGCAGCGAGATCCTCAGGGTGCGCGGGTGATGTCCAGCCCGCTAGAGAGAACTCGGGATCAAGCTCGGGTTGGGAACCAAGAGGACTTGGAAAAGGCGGCGGACGCCCTGCTTAGCCGACAGCGAGAAACCTCAGCAGAAGCCCGCTACGCAGACCTGGGCGTTGAAGGTGCAGAAGATGTCACAGATGACACCATTGCGGGACTCTTAAATATTCGAGTTCAAACTTCTGCGGATAATGCCCACACTGCTGCTGCGTTGATCGACACGCTGCGTCTCCGAGAATTGGCGGGAGAGCAGGGTGTGGTAACGCACAACGATCTCGTCCAGTCGGTGGCTAAATCGGAGTTGCCCCGGCAGTTGGGCCTAGACCCAAACACCGTAGCTAACGAGCTTTGGAACTTCCACGGCCAGAACGTCAAGAAGGCTTACCGAGAAGCCATGGCGGCTCGGCTCGTTATGGATCACTTGGCCGGTCAAATCAAAAAGCTGGCTCAAGATGTAGTCAGTAAGTCTAAAGACCTGTCCGTCAGGCAAGTGGGCACTCTGACAAGTGATGCTGCACTTCCTTTGGATGAGGTGTCTAACCTTCTGCTTAAGCAGATTGATGCGTATCAGGCACTTGCTATTGCATACGGCAAGGTGCGGGGAGAGATGGGCCGAGGACTGAACTCCTTTGGCATCTCGACTGATAGGTTTCTCTCCAACGAGATCGCAAAGAATGTCTTGGATCGTGGTGGCCGCACGGGCATGGTGAAGATGGCCCGAGCAATTGCTGACCTAGACAACCTACAGATTGCACAGATGGCTTCAAGGAACACTTTGCAGCCGCTCATGGACAGGCTGACTCCTTACTATATGTTCAGCCTTCTCAGCAAGCCTGCAACGCTGACCACTAACATCATTGGAACCAGCATGATGGGCATCTTTGCCCCTCTGGAGCGTGCGGCAGGGGCTTGGCTTCAGTCGATCTTCCGCAGCAACCCGGAGGCAAAGGCAGGTATGTCTCGATACATCCTGCAAAACACTAGCAATGCGCGGACCCGTGCCGAGCTTCTGTCAGACTTGGCGCTCTTCCGGGACACCAGCGCAGCTAACAGTATCCGTGAAGCGGCCAGCCGTTCCGGTGAGTCGGGGCGCAGTGTGTTGACTGGCCGAGCTTCGGCCATGCGCGAGTCCGATAGCCGACTGCTAGGCCGAGTCCCAGAAGATGGGGAGGGGTTGTTTCGGCAGGCGATGGCAAAACTCATCGGACTGCCTGGACGCATCATGGCTAGTTCCGACGAAGCTATGAAGCAGGTGTTCTACAAGGCTGAAATTGAGTCGCACTTGCGTCGTGTTGCCGAAACGGAACTTGGTCTTAGCGGCTCGACTCTTGAGACTTGGGTCCACAGTAAGACCCACCGATTCCTGATCGAAGGGGAGGCTCTAACTGAGAAGTCTCTGCGCGCAGATGTCGAGCGTCAGATTGATCCCGATGCTTACATCGACCCCCAGATCCGCCAGGATGAGGTGAACGCCCGCGTGGCACGGCGGATGGCGGATGCGGATCAGATCCGCCCCGGCCCCCGCATCGAGAATATCCCCGTCCCCCTAGCTCCGGGGGAAACCATGGCAACCATCGGCGAGCGGGCGATGCGCTTGGCAGAGACGCAGACGTTTACCCGCAGCCTGGAGGAAGGCGACGGCTTCTTGGCCAAGGCGGGTTCTCAGTTGATGGGGCTGGCTGAAGCATACCCCGTGGTTCGTCTGGTTGCTCCGTTCATCCGCACCCCGATGAACATCTTGATTGAGACGAACAAGCGACTGCCCATCCCGGTAGTCAATAAGAATGTGACGCAGGCGTTGGCACTGATGACCAACAAGCTCACTCAGTCGGTGGGGTTTGAGATCCCCGCTCTTAAGAAGATGGGCGCTGAGTTGGAAGCCAAGCTACGTAGTGCAGACGAAGCGGTCGCAGCAGAGACAGCGGGTCAACTCATGGTAGCTAGCAGTCTAGCCATGACTGCCTACGCACTGGCGGGATCCGGCGTCATCACTGGCCGTGGGCCGCAAGATCCCGAGGCTCAAAAGGCTCTGCGTCAGACTGGTTGGCAACCGTATTCTCTACGTAGCGGCAACACGTATATCAGCTTCCAACGGCTGGACCCCTTCGGGGGAATGCTGGGATTCGTGGGAGACATGGGTGACCTGACTAGATATGGAAGCCCCGATCAGGATCTCTCGGATCTGGCATTTGCCAGTGTTCTATCAGTGATGCGGAACATCTCCGACAAGAGCTACATTAGTGGACTTGTCGATGTTGCTGGTGCCGTCAAGGATCCTGATCGCTACATGCAGAAGGTGGGCCAACGGTTGTCGGGTGCGCTGCTGGTTCCCAACGTAGTTGCAGGTATCGAGCAGATTACTGACCCCACTCTCAAAGAAGCATACGGATTGCTAGATGCGGCGCAGCGTCGAGTCCCTGTCCTGAGCAGCAACATGGACAAGCAACGCAACTTCATCGGTGAGCCGTTGACTCGCAAGATGATGAGCAAGGGCTACGCCACTGCTGCGGCTTGGTGGGACTTCATCATGCCGCTCTCCATCAATACGGTTAGCAGCAACGTCATCGAGCAGGAGATCAACACACTCATGTATCCGATGAACGAGCCGGACCCGACTCGCTTCGGCGTGGACCTCCGAGACTACTTCAATGACAACGACCAGTCAGCATACGACAGATGGCAGGAGTTGACGAGTCAGATTTCTATTGGTGGCCGTAAGCTGCGGCCATCCCTGGAGCGTCTGATTAAGTCGCAAAAGTATCAGTCGCTTCCCACTGAGAGCTTTAGAGAATCAGGATTCACTAGCCCCCGTGTGCTGGAGATCCGCAAGATTGTCAACCGCTACCGGAGGCAGGCGCAGAAGATGCTGCTGAAGGAGTTTCCTCAGCTTAAGGAGGACACCGGGCAACGGCGTCTGATTGTAGAGCGGCAGCGGCGCGGTGCCTCTGCTGAAGAGATTATGAACTTGATGGGCCGTTAACCCCAAACCCCTGAGATAACCAAACATGGCAACCCCTACATATAGCGGACTGAGCTATACCTTCTACAACGGAGACGGCTCGACCACCAACTTCGGGACTCTCTTCAACTACATCGAGGAGAGCCACATCACTGTCACGGTCGATGGGACAGCCCAAGACCAGGGCACTGACTATGAGGTTCTGAACGAGGCCATCGTCTTTACCACGG
>Ga0222718_10003208_pt1 | contig 14139 bp, 17 predicted proteins | sample C33_27DmetaG_FD_165045 | JGI IMG/M metagenome (GOLD analysis project Ga0222718, IMG submission 165045) | Estuarine water microbial communities from San Francisco Bay, California, United States - C33_27D | ecosystem: Environmental > Aquatic > Marine > Unclassified | place: USA: California... | reverse complement strand
CTTGACGCTTTTTAATTTTATTAACAACATCTTTCATTTCCTGACCAGTTGGATCGGCGAGTAGACTACGGTTGCCCAATGCTCTTGGACCAAACTCCGCTCGCCCACTCGCCACTCCCACGATCTTGTTTCTCAGTAGCTCGTCTAGAGCTTTAGCAACAGGATATTTACCCTCAATGTTGTATCCCAGATATGGTGTCGTCCAGTTTAGTTTTTTTCTTTCTGCTGCAGCAATAGCTCCGATAGAGCTACCAGCATCTCCAGGGTTTGGCATAATCCAAACATTTTCAAAGAAGTCATGTGTATGCCTGTTTGCCAGACAGTTTAACGCACACCCACCCATCAATACAAGATTCTTTTCTCCAGTCAAGCTCCGTGTGAGCTTTAGGAGTTTAATTAACTCTTCTTCATAAACAACCTGTGCAGATGCAGCAAGGTCAAACTCATTGGCGTCAGGAAAATGGCGTCTGCAACCTTTATGAAAATTAAAATTATTTTGTAACATATAGCGCATATCCATCGTCCATCTAGGTCGACCATATGCTGACATACCCATTAAGATGTATTCTTCTTCGTTTGGTTTTAATCCAGCCCTATCAGTTATCGCTGAGTAGAACAGACCTAACGAATTGGGATATTTCCGCTCAAAAATGACTTCATGGCTAACTTGACCGCTTGCGTCATTTTTATATAATGATATAGAAGTAGTGGTGAACTCACCAATAGCATCAATAACAAGAACGGCAGCAGAATCAAATTTAGAAGTTGCGAACCCTGCCGCTGCATGTGACTCATGATGATCTCCATATTTTATTTCGCCGTTGATTCCCCATTGCTTCAAGTATTTCTTGGGGTTCATCCATTTATTTGGTTGTCTCGCATAAAGTTTTCTCAGTGCTTTTTTATATGGGTTTTCATACCAATAGATTATATCAGGGTGACCGAATGATAGTGCTTCATCGATCATTTCCTGATCAAGATGAGCATCATTTTTCACTCTACTATATCGTTCACTATGACTGGCGAATAATATATCATTATCTTTAACAACAGCCAAAGAACCATCATGTGTTCCAGCTGCAACACCCCATTTAATCATAGATAAAAGGATCTTTCTTTCTAAGTTCTTCAATACGTTTCTTCAACGCTCTTTTTCTTTTCCATTCAGAAAAGATATTCTTAATCCAATTAAACATAATTTCTATTCCTTAATTCTTCTGACATTTTTCTTGCAAATATATTGTGAGATTTATTTGTTGGGTGGCAGCAAGGTGTAATATATTCTTTACATGGAAACACATTACTATATTTTTGCCAATATGCACCCCGCTTGAGATTCTCAACTTCTGGAGATCCTTTTTCTTGCATATCAATACACATATGGAGAAAGCTATCATAGTTATCTGGATACCAAAACAAATCCCAATCAACCAAATCAGCAAAGTGTTTTTTTGTTCCTGGTAGGTTATCTATAAAGTATTTTCTATAAAAGTTACAATCAAATGCTGATACCATAAGAAGTTTAGCGTTATTCAATTTACACCAATTCTGAACTTCTAGAATATTTAGAATAGTTTCAACTACAACAAATTGATCAGACCAAACATGTTCAGCATATGCTTTCCACAATGGTTGTGATTTCTCGTTAGGGTTTGGAAACATTGCATAAAAATGATGTGAAGCAAAGGCTTCATCTTTTTGCGAAAAGTCAAACCTCTCCATACCACTAAAGCAATATACGACAATCTTTTCAGAAGTTGAATCTAAATCGTTTAAATATAATTCTTTAGCAGCAGAACGATTACCCCTTCCTCGTTGCCCCAAATTAATAGGTTCATAATCTTTTAGATAACGATTACAAATTTGCCCGACCCAACTACATCTTCTCTCATCTTTATCTATCGGCAATCTATGATTATTATTAAAGACATCGTCACCATATTGTTTGTGTATGTCTGGCGTAATGCTGCCTTGACCTTGTGTGTAACTATCGCCAATGCCAATAATATACTTACTCATTAAAATATTCCTTGTAGTATTTCTTCACTTCACTGATTGCAACATCTTCTCGCATTGAGTTTTTTGTAAAGCGGTCATAATTAAAAGTTAGCACCCCACGCATTTTTTCAAACCACTCAACTTTATCTTTAATCGAATCAATATATCTCAGGAGATCGATAATAGCATTCATACGTTCTTTATCGTTTTCAATGTCGTCATATGACTCATCAAAGTATTTAGAGAATGTTCGATAACCCCGTTTCTTCATTGAATTCAATGAACCCTTGCCTCCCAGAATGATAAAGGGATGAAAACAGGAAATTGGTTTGAATACCTTTTCACTATTAAACACTGAATTCTCAAAGCTAAAATATTGCGGTTCACTAACCACTGTCACGAAGGTTTGTAATGCATATTCTGGATGAACTCTAGTGACATATTGACCATAATTGTTATCATCATGAACTTCTCCATGAATCCAGATACCGCGATCTGGATAACTACAAAGACCACTATTAACAATTCCAGTCTCATTCATTAAATCGAAAAATTGTTCTCTGTGACCTCTTGGTCTTTTTTGTGGGCAGTTAAAAGTCCATGTTTTATTATTTTTCTTATATTCAATATGGTCTTTAACTGATGGTGTATAGACTTTCTGATGGATGCAGAATATTTCTTCTTCAAAACAAGCATATGGAACACATTTAATCTTATCAATGATATCCCTGTCAATACACCATTCTTTATACAAGTCATCAACGATTGCATTCCCTGTCACATAAATTAATGCTCTTGGTGGAATAGACCTTTCTTCTAAACAATCATGGAAGAAGTTAAACAACCATTTAGGATGATATCCCTCGTGTGATGCATCAATCATTAGCAATGCATGACCGTCTCTCAAATCAGTCAAATACTCTTCATTTAAATTATCGAATATATTTTTACCATTGCATTGCCCAGACCACCCATCAGGATGATTCTTTACACCAACAGGAATGATGTAATTTTCATTTGTATGAACAAGCAATTCTGGGATACTGGAAAATCGCAACTCTCTGCTTACCATCGGAGATATTCCATAAATAGCAGGATCGTTGAAATTTATTAAAGTTTTGTAATTTTCAAATCTATAATTCATTACATCAACCTATCTTTCCATGTAACAGGTGTCAAATCATTAACAATTTCTAAGTTGTAATTGTAATCGAATGGTCTTGGTCCATTTTCCTTAATATAATTCACAGTCTTCTCCACAGCTTCAGAAACAGATGTTTTTGTCTCATAACCCAACAACTCTCGAGCCTTGTCACTATTACAAGTGGCAATCTTAACTTCAGCTGGTCTGTCTTTCATGTAAATCGGTTCAAAATCAGTCTCACATGCAGTATTTACAAGTTTGACAGCCTCATTGATAGTGATAGGATTTTCATCTGGTCCAATATTGATAATTTGACTTTTGATCAGTGGGTCTAATGCCATCTTCTCCAGACATTCGACACAATCCCCAACATACGAAAAACAACGCTTCTGCTCACCATCTCCATAAACAATTGGTTGCTTTCCATTTAGAATACGATTCGCCATAATACTGAGGACATTACGATAAGGATCGTCATATCTCTGACGCTCGCCTACAATATTATGAGGAACTGCGATATTCCATTCCATACCATGGAGGTCTGCCAACATCTTCAGAGTCTGTTCGGCTGCAACTTTGGCTATACCATAAGGGTCTACTGGCATTGGTTTCATGTGTTCTCTGAATTCAATATGGCATCCCGAATCCCTCGGTAATCCCTGATTACCATAACGAGCCATACTACTGCAGAATACAAACCGCTTAACACCAGCTGCAATTGCTGCACTTGTAACAGATACACTTGCTTCGTAGATATTCTTCGTGATGAAAGATGGGCTAAAGACAGATAGACCTTCGTGTGCAGTAGCTGCTGCATGGACAACAACTTCACAATCCTGAATCAGGAACTTCATTAAATCTTGGTCTCTGCAATCCGCCTTTGTGAATTTCACCATCGGATCTACATTACGAATAAATCCGCCGATTAGATTATCAACACCAACAACCTGATGTCCTAATTCTAAAAACCTATCGGCTAAGTGGCTACCCAGAAACCCTGCGACACCTGTTATAAAAATCTTCATATTCGGGAAATGTTTCTAAAAAGTTTGTTCCGCGTCTGCGGTCATATTCATTAAACCAATTGTAAAAGTCTTTACGACCTTCGTTAATTTTTTCTTCACCATAGTCACTTGTCTTCATATAATCGTGAACGCGACGAAACTTCTCATACTCGACCGTCTGGAACATAGTTGGGTCAGAATCATCGACATTCTCCTCTATATATTCGAGGCATTCAGTCATGTATGGCATAAACTCATCTTTTGGTAAGATGTTCATATCATAATGAAGTGGCTCTTTTAGATATGGTGTATCGAAGCGAATAGTTCTTTGTGACTCACTTGTTGGTATAATAACACCATCATATTTCTTACGCCACTCTAAGATTTTTTCAAGTAAAGACTTGAATGTAGATACAGTGAGGGCATTGAAAGTAATCATAAGATTGATTGGTGTCTTAGCTTGTGTCGCAAAAATATCTATATTCTTTTCCCACAACTCGAGGTCTAATCCTGTTCTAATATACTCTGCTCTTTCATTCCAACAATCGATACTTGTATAAAGAGCAAACTGCTTCACAGCGTTTTTCGCGGTGATTAAATTTACATTCGCCGCAAGATTTTCAACGAATGTGGTTTTCACGCCCATATTACTATTGATATTTAATTCCATATGAGGTTTAGGGTCTCGTATCAGTTCATCAAACAAACGCCAAGTGCTTTTATGCATCAAAGGTTCGCCGCCTGTAATGCGAAGTATGTTTAGTGTTTTCGAAACTTCTGGCCACCATTCCCACCATGCCTTGATATATGGATTATTATCTTCTTCGTGTGGTTTGAACCAATCGATATCTAGTCTGTGGTTCTCAACCATATCATATGGACCAAACTTCTTAATTTCTTGTGTGTATGAAGAACTTGATACAGGGTGACAATAACCACATTTAAAGTTACATTCATTACTGAAAGCTAACTCGATGTAGTCTGGATTAACATCAAAGTCCCAAGGTTTTGTTTCGATTTCTTTTTGCCTTTCGGGTGTATAAAGGCTACCAGATCTTATAACTCGATCTGATATATAATCTTCGCCCATGTCTTCAACATTCCAACAATACTGACACCCAACACAGCGTTCACCATCTAGCATTTCTTTACGCTCGAGTTTTTTATGTGGGGTATTATGAAGTTGACTAGGATTCTCAGCTAACCCTTCTAGTGGAATCTTATGAGGTGCAGGATGATAGCATGAATGTGTCATCCCAGTATGAAGATATATAGTTGTGTGATGCCACTTAGCAAAACAAAATGTTGGACTAAATGCTTCATCCATAGCATCGCGCAATAGTAATGCTTTATCTAAATCGCTCATAGTATTTGTTCCCAGTCAAATTGTAGAATATTATTTCGTTTCCACGAGTTTGGATTATCATTTCTCATACCGACTTTATCGATCAAGTATTTTTTCTTTTCTTTATCAATAATCGGGTGGATTAGTTCCTCGTCATTCGGATACATTGTAATTCCAGTTTCAGAATACGAAAATTTTCTCGCTTTCCGCGTTCTTCCGATAGTAAAAGGTATTGTGGTTGGTTTCAAATATATATTTAGACGATCTAAGAAAATCCTATCTCCGAAATGCATATTTACAAACTCTTCATCGTAGCCACCTGATACCCACCAGCTTTCAGTTCTAACGCAATAATCATTATGCGTCGTTTCGCCAGTTTCGTCAATAGTAAAGTTAAAGTATTCATTTTCAGAAGCAGATCTAACATACCGATCTAATACAGGAGCAAGTTTATCAATTCCCTTACGATCGATGTCTATCATCATTGCCCATTCAGTTTGAACGTGTTTCATTGCAAGGTTTCGGCAACCATGGGAATTGAAACCAATATCTTCTTTCACCCTAAACAGTTTTAAGTTTTTTTCAGGATACATTCTACAAATAGGTTCAGCTGGAGTATTTGGAGAACCATCATCGACAATAATAAATTGATCAAAAATATCTTCATTGAACTCATTTTCAATATAGTTCTTTAGTCGATATGGGTCTTCGAAATAGGTTGTGATCAGAGTAATCATTTTACACCAACAACCATAAACCGAATAAACTCTGTGTTATTTGGTCCACCACAAGGGAAAGAAAACTCAGTTTGAACATTCTCACATAGGTTAATCTTTTTAAACTCTTCAATGTTATGCGCACAACGGATATGTTCTGGATCATCCCAAAAGTTGTTTCCCTGTAACGCATAAAGAGTTCCAGCTGGAATGCGTTTCCACCAAGATTCATATACCTCTTGTGTTACATGTTCTGTGCTGGTATTGATAACTGTGTGTGGTGGATGTTGTTCAGAATATTCAAAGTGTTGCATGTCGTGAGTAAACCCAACAACTTTAGAACGTCCATTGTATGTATTCTTAATTACCCAATCACAAACAGGATCTTTATCGATAGAAACGATAACCTGTGTTTGCAGATTATAGGAATCTTCTATCAATTTCCCAAGGATGCCATACCAACCACCAAAAATATAGACGTTGCCGAGATTACTAAAATCTTCAAGCGCATACAGCAAATGACTCTTACTGGTGAGTTGACTCTCCCAGAAACAGTCCATAAATCTTTCAGCTAGATCGGGGTGAAACCGAATAAACTTCATCCAGTCTGCAAGGGTTTCAGGTTTAACTTCCATTTAAATAATCTACAAAAAAATTAGCTAACAGCTCGTTATGAATTGGTCCAGGATGTTGTAAGTCTCTGGCATAGTCATCATAATTATTGTGTTGGGCTCCAAGGAATGTATCAATTGTCAAACCCTCATAATGTTCATGTGTATCAACAATCAATAATTTAGAATTATAATAATCACATAATCCCTTGATAGCCCAAAGGCTACGAGACTTAGCTATCTTTGCATCTTTCTCATTCATGAACATACTAAGTTCGTGTTCGGTATAATCTTTTGACCGACCGAGATGCCAAGCACCCAATGTAAGAAAATGTTTAGGGTCTGCATGTTCATTAAAATACTCTCGCCGAGTTCCAGGATTTACGAACATAAAAACATACTTAGACTTCAGCCTCGGGAGCCAATATTCTAATGTTCTATAATTAGTTTCATACCCCATACCAGAAGCACCAAGATTATATGTCATTATGCCCATCTCTTGAGAGACATAGGCTGGCCAAGTATTTTTTTCTGGTAATCCCAATCCAAAGGTGCAACTACACCCCAATGCTATTACGCTATCTCGGTCATGAGTATCAGGAAAGTTTACTGTTCTAAAACCCCATTCATTTATATCATAATCAATATTATATTTTGTCCAACCCATGCCCTCAATAAGTTCTCTTGATTTCGGCACACTAATATTGTATTCGAAGATTTCTTTTGTATCTGAAGAATACCACTTAGTCGACCCACCATATCGATATGATGAATCGGGAAGACCAATGCTACTCTCAAGGGGGTGTCTACAGATTTGGGACTGTTTCACTATCATCTCATATTACTAATATCAGTTGCCTGCTCTTTATTTATCACTGGAACTGCATTAGATTTATGCATAGTAGCAATACCTTTGATTAGATCCCCTGTATAAACATTAGTATCTTTTTTTCCAACTGATGTGGGTATTCGATCGGAGGTCTGAACTCCTTGTCTTTCCATCCGAGAAGGTAGTTCCACCAAAGAGCCACGTTTAGCAACACGAGAACTAACATCAGATAAACCCATCTTCGCCAAAAATTTTTCATGTTCGGTTTTTGCCTTCGATAATGATTTACGATTGGATTTTTTGTGTTTAGAGCGTTCAATTACACGCACTCTCTCTAAATGCATAGTCATAGTAAGTCCTCCTTATAAATAGTTATACTATATTATGTAACAAATGTCAAGTAAAAAAGAGAACATAATATGGAAGAAATCTTCAAGTTAATTGCTGATGTTGGTGCACCTATTGCTGGTTCAATGGTAATGGGGTTTTTTATCTTTCTCGTATTGAAACAGATACTTGAGGGCATCATCGAGCAGGTTAAGACGCTAACAATATTTTGTAACAGCCTTGAAAATCGTGCGACTACAATGAGCAACGAAATGATTAAGATTGACCTGCTTGTATCTAGCGCACTTGAGTTGAGACCAGACATCGAAAGAATATCAAGAGCCACCAACTTTGTTGAAGAAGGTAAAGTGGACGTGAGGAGAGACTAATGGAAGGTGTGGCTACACTTATTAATGATTATGGGTTTCCTATTGTTATGTCAGTTGGTATGGGATATTTCATATACTTTATATGGAACTTTATCGGGACAAATGTGGAACCAGCATTGAAAGAAATGCATATGGCTTTGATCAAAGTGATTGACAAAACAAGAATGCTTGACCAAGATATGATTCGATTACAACAAAAAGTAAATGTTGTCCTTGAGTATAGAGCCGTTCAAAAGTTACGCGAAGAACTTGAAAAAGAGAAAGATAATGACAAGAAGTAAATACGAACAACAAGCATGGGATAGAATGGTTAAATCTAATCGGGTTAAGTCAGATAACTTCGGTTTAGTCTCGGCTTTTCTTCTGGGTCTAGTTGCTGGTATGCTTTTTATTCGTGTAGTAGAAGCCGCACCGATTGAATATCAGTTTAAGTCTCCATCGTTTAATGGCGTGAATCAATCTTCACATTACCTTACGATTGAGAATCAAGAGACAAGTCGCAAAGATGCGATTAAACAAGAAATAGAAGACTTGCAAGATGAGATTGAACGTGATGCAGAAAACACTACACTTGCAAAATTTATTCGCAATGTTGAAAGCAGGATATACTCAACATTGTCAAGACAAATAGTTGATGAAATGTTCGGCGAAAATCCTAGTGACTCAGGTTCTTTTGATATTGAAGGAACTGGAATACAATACGTCAAAGATGGCGATAACGTGGAGTTGACGATTACAGATGAAGACGGTAGCACAACTGTCATTACTGTTCCTATTGGTGATTTCGGTATCTAGTTGCACTAGCCTCGGAAATGGAAAATTCGAGATACCGCAAGTAGAAGAACCAACTGTTCAAAAAACTCTTTTAGATGAAAAGCTATTAGAAATTGAACCGCCTTTAAGACAGCCATCGGTAGCGATATATTCGTTTACTGATCAGACTGGGCAGAAAAGACAAAATAGTAGTGGGGGAACTTCTTTTAGTTCTGCTGTTACACAGGCTCCAGATGTTTATCTGATTAGGGCATTGAAACGTGCAGCTGGGGGTAAGTTCTTTAGAGTTGTTGACCGCCAAGTATTAGATGCGCTTACGAAAGAGCGGCAATTGATACGGCAGACAAGAGAGAACTATGACGGTGAAGGTTCAAAAAAATTACCTGCTTTAACTTTTGCAGGTATGATAATTGCAGGTGGTATCGTAGGTTATGATACCGCAATCGATACTGGTGGGGCTGGTGCGAGATATCTCGGCATTGGTTCTAGCAGAGAATTTAGTAGGGATACAGTGACGATTAATATTCGTCTCATATCCGTGGCAACAGGTGAGGTTTTACTGGATGTAATATCAAGTAAAACGATTTTATCCACTGCAATCGGTGGTGATGTCTTTCGCTTTGTAGAAACGGGAACCGAACTCATTGAGATTGAGAGCGGCATGACCCGAAACGAGAGTGTCTCGATTGCTACACAGAGGGCAATTGAGTCAGGAGTCCTAGAACTCATACTCAGAGGTAATAGCCTCGGGTTCTGGACATTTAAGGGAGAAGCTAAATGATTAGCAAGAATACAAGATATTTTGCTATGACAGCTCTAATAATGTTATCACCTGTATTGGCTGATAACGCAATTTATATTGACCAAATTGGTTCAAATAGTGAAATAGGAATCAATCAAGATGGTTCAGGAAACACTATCAATGGTGCGGCAAGTTCGACAACCAAGATGGAGCTAAACGGTGATTCAATGAATTTCGACGCCAATATTGTCGGAGATACAAACGCTATCGTCGGTGCAATCATTGGCGATAACACAACTGTTGATTTAGGAATCGATGGTTCTAATAACACATTCAACTTTGACGTTGATAAAGATAATGTTTATGGTGCGGCAAATGGCACATTTACTATTGATATTCTCGGTAGTGGTAATGTGTTTGACTTAGACGTAGGCTCAGATGATGCCGCAGACGGTGTTGTTTTGACATGGGATATTACTGGTGATTACAATACATTTGATTATGACATTGATGTGAATTCAGCCTTATCAACTATCACATCCGTGAGTGATTATTTGAATCTGACATATAATGCTGACGGATATGATGGTCACGAATTAGAATTAGATGTAACTGGTAACTACAACACAATTGATATTGAACAACAGTCGACATTGCAAAAGGATGTATTAAAAGTAGATGTTACAGGTTCGGGCACAAGTTTGTCACCTTCTACTATTTGTATTTCTCAGTCTGACTCTGGTGCAGCCACAGGTTGCCCATAGTAAAGACATCGGTTCAGTTGATAGAGCAACTGGATGGAGAGAAATAAAAAGAGGCGAAGAAAAAATCCAACCTGAAAAGGGTTCGGAAGTGATTGCAGATGATGACATTCGCACTGGCGAAGGTCGTATGGAAGTTAGGTTTGTTGATGACAGCAAACTTAGAATGACAGAGCATACCAGAATTGTAATTGACAATGTAGTATTTGACGATGACCCCAGTAAGTCTGACCTTGCGATGACCTTTGCTCAAGGAACAGCAAGATTTGTAACAGGCAAACTGGGGTCAATCGATAAAGAAAATATAAGACTACGAACCCCAACCGCATCCATCGGTATTCGGGGAACTGACTTCACAGTAACAGTAGATGAGTTTGGTAGAACGCTAGTTGTTCTACTCCCTGATGTAAATGGTATTTCATCGGGTGAAATCATCGTTGCTACAATGACTGGTGAAGTCACACTCAACAAACCATTTCAATCAACAACGACATCTGTCTCAGAAATGCCGCCAAGTGCGCCAGCTATTCTTGATTTGACTTTAGATATGTTAGACAATATTCTCATCATCAATCCTCCAAAAGAAAGACAGACGGTTGATGAGTTCTATACATCTGTTGGTAAGAGCAATATTAATCCATTAGATGTTGACTTTCTAGACGAAGATATGTTACAAGACGAACTTGATAAACAAGGCGACCAGCTTGAATTTACTGAATTAGATATTAACTTTCTTGATGTTGAATTGCTTGAAAATTTATTAGATTCATATTCTGACCTTGACGCCGAACTCCTCACTGAAGAACAGAAAACAGGCGAGATAGATATTACAGGAACAGATGAAGGTTATGACACGACAACTCAGATAGCAACAGTTGTTGACGGTGAAACTGTCACGCTTCAAAGGATTCTCACTTCAACTGTTGTAATCAGTGTAGATTCTTCTGCTGAAACAACAATCAACTTAGAGCAAGACGGTAAGGAACTTGACCCAATTCAAATCAATGGTTCCGACACGACTATAAATATTTCACAATGAAAAAAATATTATTACTTCTGTTATTATTCTCAACACCTCTTCACGCAGAGGTGTATGGTCCAGAACCAAATTGGGAATATAATAATGAAGAACCAATTCCAGTCAAAGAATTTGAAAGTCCAACTAATAACCAGTTGTGGGCGTTTTGGATCCTCAATGCAATGGATGTATATGCTACTGATAGAGCAATGAGAAAGTGTCCAGATTGCAGAGAGATTAATCCATTATTGCCTAAAAGACCGTCTCTTGAAGAGTTGTTATTACATAAAGCAATAGTGGGTGGTATAATCCATAAGTATGGAAGCAGAACATTTGTTAGAAACGTCAATGGGTTGTTATCCATTGGGATTATACACAACATAAATATTTCACAATGAAAATGTGGCACACCCTCGTAACTTTAGCGTTACTCATAACACTTAGAATCCTAGACCCTTTCCTTTTAGAAAGTTCTCGGTTAAGTTTCTTTGACTATCTTCAAAGAAGTCAAGAACCTGTTGTGTCAGAACAAATTGTATTAATTGACATTGATGAAGATACTCTGGCTGAATTAGGACAATATCCGATTCCTCGTGATGTTATGGCAGATGAAATAATCAAGTTACAAGAATCAATTGTAGCGTTTAATATTTTGTTCTCAGAAAAAGATAGATTTGGTGGAGACGCTAAGTTTGCTGATACGCTTTTCGGTATGAACAGTATTGTGGCAATCGCTCCTTCAAACAGAACCAACACATTATCAAGACCTCGTAGTATAGGTGTCGCTACATTTGGCGAAAGAGATGCGATTGAATTTAGACCTCGACTTGAGGGTATGTTATTTGCTCAGCCTTCTATTATGGATGCCGCTATCGGTTATGGAACTATCGCCTCAGCAAATGATGTTGATGGTATTATCCGTCGTGCGCCTCTCTTAGAAAACTTTGAAGGCAAGATGTATCCAGGATTTGCGTTGGATATTCTTCGTGTTGCCGCTGGCGATATCTCATATCAGATTAGCACTGACGATTATGGTATTCAGTTTGTTCGGATTCCTAAGTTTGACTCAGTAAAGACAGACAGTAATGGTAATGTAAACATCGCATTCTGGAATGAGTTTAAAAGATACTCGTTCACAGAGTTAGACAAGGTTCCAGCTGGTAGTATTGCTATTGTAGGAACGACATTCGAAGGCTCTACAGTTGTTTCTACGCCATTAGGTGCTATGTATCCTCACGATGTCCAAGCAAACTTGCTAAAGACGATGATTGGTGGTATTGTGATCACAAGAGCACCAGAGTTTATGATTTATGAGTTGGCGGCGACTATTTTACTGTCTTTGATCATAATTTTCGCTCTGATCAAGATTTCTATCCCGATTACTGGTATTGGATTCGTCGGACTAAGCGCAGGTGCGGTATATTCGGCAAAATACCTGTTTGAGACCGAATTTTTCCTTTTAGATCCCGTATTTTTAGTGATTTCACTGGTTTTAGTCTTTGCTCACGGCAGTTTTATTCAATTTTATAGTAATTTTAAGCAAAAACAGCAAATAAAAGGTCAATTTGGCACTTATTTAAGTCCAGATATGGTAGATATGCTTGTAAAAGACCCAAGTTTGATGAAATTGGGCGGCGATCGCAAAGAAATGACGTTTTTATTCATGGATATTTGCGGTTTTACCCCTATCAGTGAACATTATAAGAACAACGACGATCCAGAGGGGCTGGTTGAGCTTATAAATGAGTATCTGAACGAGATGACGAAGATTATTTTAGCTAATGGTGGCACGATTGACAAATATATGGGCGATTGTATCATGGCATTTTGGAATGCACCGCTTCCATGCGAGAATCATGCGGAAATGGCAGTAAAATCAGCCATTGAAATTGAGGAAAAGACCAATGAACTTAAACAACGCTACAAAGAACGTGGCTTGCCAGATATCAACGTGGGCACTGGGGTTAATACAGGTGATTGTATCGTTGGGAATATGGGTTCTGAAACAAGATTTGATTATTCTGTTATTGGAGATGCGGTCAACCTCGCCGCAAGACTAGAAGCTACTGCTGCTCGCGGCGATTATAAAGAATACAAAACTATTATATCTAGTTTTACAAACGATCAAATTAATTTGCCAACAAAATCTATTGGAAAAATAAAGGTAAAAGGTAAAGATGAAGAGATCGAAATCTTCACTCCATCATATAAATAATATATGGCATCAATAACAAACAGCACGAAATATGGTGAAGGGCATGCAGTTGTTTTTAAAGACAAATTGCCAGCCACGCGCTTGAATGAACTTCGTCGTTTGAACTATCAACCTACAATCGATATATTCAAGATATCGAAAGACAGAAATTTCAAACCAGAAATTGTTATTGAGGCTGGTTCAGGTAAAGATTATGTTAATCTGATCGACAAAAGAAGAAAAAAAGTAACTGTAATAGGTTCAGCTTCTGGTATCGATGGTCTTTT
>Ga0222718_10003206_pt1 | contig 14141 bp, 15 predicted proteins | sample C33_27DmetaG_FD_165045 | JGI IMG/M metagenome (GOLD analysis project Ga0222718, IMG submission 165045) | Estuarine water microbial communities from San Francisco Bay, California, United States - C33_27D | ecosystem: Environmental > Aquatic > Marine > Unclassified | place: USA: California... | reverse complement strand
ACCAAGTAAAACTAAGTCGCCCAGCAAGAAGTGGGTAAAGGGGTCTTGATATAGTTGAGTAATGTAGCGGTTGTGCGGCGTAAGAAGCTGCCCAAGCGCAAACGTCCAATACAAAAGTTAAAGAAAAAGAGATACCTTCAAAAGAAGGCACAAATACTCGACTTTAAAATGAAACTGGTAGTTTAACGACATGAATAAACCTAAGAGTAAAGTAAATCAAGCAGGTAACTACACTAAGCCTACCATGCGTAAGGGTTTATTTAACTCTATTAAAGCTGGTGGTAAGGGTGGTAAGCCCGGACAGTGGTCAGCCCGTAAAGCTCAGATGTTAGCTAAACAATATAAATCCAAAGGAGGAGGATATAAGTAATGAGAACACCAGCAATGAGAACCCCACGTAGAGGGCAAAGAGGCTCTCGTGGACCAACACCATTACCATCACGACCTGTACGTGGAGGTCCAAGAATTACAGAAAAGCCAAGTCCAACAAGAAGTGGTCCATATGGAGGACGTGTACCAAAAAGAGTTAAAGAGACACTATCTCCTATTAAAAAAACACCTCCTAACACAGGTACTAGTAGTAAAAACGCAGTTAAAGCTCCTACTCAACAAGCCCCTGCTATTACAGGTTCTCGTGCAGCAGCAATGCGTAGACGTAAAAGAAGTGGGGGTCTAGCTGGTGCTTTACGTAGAGCTAGAAGACGTTAAAGGTTATTTAGATGCCGCTTGCTAAATCTCAGAAGTCTCTAAAGGCGTGGACTAAACAGAAGTGGCGTACTAAGAGTGGCAAGCCTAGTGCTAAAACTGGTGAGCGGTATCTACCTGCTGCGGCTATTAAGTCTCTTAGCAGTAGTGAGTATGCCGCTACAACCAGAGCTAAACGACAAGGCACTAAGGCAGGTAAGCAGTTTGTGGCTCAACCTAAGAGCATTGCAAAGAAGACCAAAGCCTTCAGGAAGGTGAGGTAACTATGTGGCTTGCTATGATACTTGTTTGTGCTAACCCTGCAGCAGTTTCGTGTATCGTTTACGCAAACACACAAAAAGTATTCTATGAAGAGTCTGCGTGTAACGAGGAAGTATCTGCAGTACAGAAAGATCTAGCTTCTAGAAACTTGTACGCTGTACCTTATTGTTTTAAAGTTACAACAGGAACATCTGCATAATGAATGTGGACTTAGGATTGTTAGGCTACTTGCCTTTACCTTTCATGCCTTTCGATAAAGTCAACCCAGCGCCTACTGAAAAGAAAAGAATAATAGAAGAAACACATAAGTCTGTAGATAGAAAAGCAGATGCATTTAGGTACGAAAGTATTTATGCGTACCACCCCCATAACCAAAACAAAATACCACAGGGACAGATAGTAGACTTTGTGGTAGCGTAAGGAGGAATATTACATGCCTATGGTAGGTAAAAAGGAGTACCCTTATACACCTAAGGGAATAGCTATGGCTAAAGCTGCAGCTAAGAAAAAAGGAACAAAGATGAAGATGAAAAAAGGTTACGCTATGGGTGGGCCTACAACACCTATGGAAGCTGAGCAAAGTCGTTACGCTCCATCAGCTAACCGTGCTCCCCAAGGTATGATGTCAGCTAGAGGTATGACTTCTGGTATGGGTATGAATAAGGGTGGTATGATGAAGAAGAAAGGTTACGCTAAGGGTGGTAAAACTTACGCTAACTGTGGTGCATCTGTTCCTGGAACGCAAGGCAAAAAGTAACAAACATGGCTGGTATTAACTTTAGGACTGAATCAACTTTTTTAGACGTAACAGCTACATCTGCTAGTACCTCTGGTAGTCCTAATAATGCTAATACTTTATTTACGTGTCCTGCCAGCCATGAAGCTGAAATAGTTTTACTTATGGTAGCTAATGAAGGTTCATCTACTGCTAACATAGCAATACAAATATTTCATGCAGATGACAGCACTTTTCAGTTTCTTGTAGGAAACGAATCTATAGCTGGAAACTCTCACGAACATTACATTGCAAGTGGTCCTTTGTTTTTACATGAAGGTGATAAAGTATTAGTATTTAAACATAGTGGTTCTGCTTCTTTTGATGTTACACTATCTGCACGTTTGTATTACACTCCTGCAAGACGGACATGACGAAACGGAAAGTAAAATGAGTAAAAGACAACTTACAGAGAAACAACAGGCTTTCATGGCAGTGCTCTTTGAAGAGGCTGGTGGTGATGTAGTTGTCGCTAAACGTTTAGCTGGGTATAGTGATAACTCACCAACTACTACAATAGTGGAGGCTTTAAAGGATGAAATATTCGAGGCAACTAAGTCGTACATGTCAAGGATTGGTCCTAAGGCTGCAATTGCATATGCCAGTGCTTTGGACGATCCTACCCAGCTAGGTGTTAAAGAAAAGATGTTAGCTGCAGGTCAGATACTTGATCGTGCAGGTGTAGTTAAAACGGAGAGGGTAGCAGTAGAATCAACGGGTGGTTTGTTCATACTGCCACCTAAGAACGCTGATGATGCTGAGGATTCGTAAAGAAAGACCTCTTCAGAACGAATACTGGATGTTACCTAAATTACCGTACAAGGTAAAGGTATGGTTACGCATCCCAAGAATAAGTAGATACGTTCCGTTTGGTTACGAGATAGACCCTGAAGATGACGAGTGGTTAAACCCCATACCAAAGGAGTTAGAGCTTTTAGAGTTAGCTAAGAAACACCTGAAGCAATATAGTCTACGCCAAGTTGCAGCTTGGTTGACTACACAGTCAGGCAGAGAGATAACTCACGATGGCTTGAGAAAACGTATAGATGTCGAAAGAAAAAGAAAGCACCTTACTTCAATTAAACGTGAGTACGCCAGAAGGCTCCAGAAGACGCTACAACAGATCGAAGCGCTCGAAAAAAACTACACAGGAACCTACACCTACGACGAAGACGACGACACCGACGAAAGCTGCAAAGCCAGCCACAGTCAAGCCTCCTGAGTATGACGTTGAAGAAGTACAGAACATTGTCTTTAGGCCTAACCCTGGTCCACAGACACAGTACCTAGCTTCAAGTGAACGTGAAGTTTTATATGGTGGAGCAGCAGGTGGTGGTAAGTCATACGCTACACTAGCTGACCCCTTACGTAACATGAACAATCCAGACTTCAGTGGTCTACTTGTTCGACACACAACAGAAGAACTTAGGGAACTCATACAGAAAAGCCAAGAGTTATACCCTAAAGCTATACCGGGAATAAAGTGGTCTGAGCGTAAGTCGCAATGGACTACACCAAGAGGCGGCACACTCTGGATGTCGTACTTGGACAGAGATACAGACGTTATGCGCTACCAAGGTCAGGCGTTTAACTACGTAGCATTTGACGAACTCACTCAGTGGTCTTCCAGTTTTGCGTGGGACTATATGAGATCACGTCTACGTAGTGCAAACAAAGACTTAGGTTTGTACATGAGAGCTACTACAAACCCAGGTGGGATAGGACATTCTTGGGTTAAGAAGATGTTCATTGACCCAGCGCCACCTAACACGGCTTTCTGGGCAACGAACATAGAGTCTGGTGAGGTATTACGCTTCCCAACAGGTCATAGTAAAGCTGGTCAACCCCTGTTCAAGCGAAGGTTTATACCCGCCAGCCTCTTCGATAATCCGTACTTAGCTGAAAGTGGTGACTACGAAGCTATGCTTTTGTCACTACCAGAGCATCAACGTAAGCAACTACTAGAAGGTAATTGGGATGTAAATGAGGGAGCAGCGTTCCCTGAGTTTAACAGACAGATACACGTAGTAGAACCTTACCAGATACCTAAGAGTTGGACTAAGTTCAGAGCTTGCGACTACGGCTACGGTAGCTTTACAGGCGTTGTTTGGTTTGCAGTTACACCAACAGAACAGCTTGTAGTTTATAGAGAGTTGTATTGCTCTAAGGTTACAGCTACTGACTTAGCTGACATGGTACTTGACGCTGAAGCGGATGATGGTAGCATAAGGTACGGCGTGTTGGATAGCTCCCTGTGGCACAAGAGAGGTGACACTGGCCCTTCCTTGGCAGAGCAAATGAACGCAAAGGGATGTAGGTGGAGGCCTTCAGATCGTTCAAGAGGCTCAAGGGTGGCAGGTAAAAACGAGCTTCACCGCCGCTTGCAAGTTGATGAGTACACTGAGGAGCCAAGGCTAGTGTTCTTTTCGACTTGCACGAACTGCGTAGCACAGATACCTGGTATACCTTTGGATAAAAGAAATCCAGAAGATGTAGATACCAATGCTGAAGATCACTTGTACGATGCTATTAGATACGGTATAATGACAAGACCTAGAAGTTCTTTATGGGATTTTAATCCTAGAACACATAATGCAGGTTTTCAAGCTGCAGACTCAACCTTTGGATATTAGTTAAATGGCAGAAGAAGATATTGTAAACGAACAAGGCGAACTGTTTGAAACAGATGATGTAGCTGTTATTCAAGACGGGGATGACTTGGATGTGCCTAGCGTAGTGTCTTACGTAGAGTCACGCTTCAATCGTGCAGAAGATGCAAGATACGCAGATGAAAACAGGTGGCTTCGTGCTTACCGTAACTACAGGGGTATATATGGAAGTGATGTACAGTTTACTGAGACTGAGAAATCTAGGGTTTTTGTCAAGGTTACTAAGACTAAGACGTTGGCGGCTTACGGTCAAATCGTAGATGTACTCTTTGGTAGCTCACGGTTTCCACTTACAGTAAATCCTACAACTTTACCTGAGGGTGTAGCTGAGTCTATGCATATCAGCATGAACCCACAGACAGAACAAGCTATGGACCCTTTACGTGGGGCTTTTGAAGAAGAACCTAAAGTTAAGTTCTTGTTTGACCCTGATGAGAAGTTGAAACCTGGCGAGACAATGTATGACCGCATGAAACGTATGGGTCCACTACAGAAGAAACTTGAAGCTGTAAGTGATAAAGTTATTGAAGGTCCAGGTACTACACAAGATACAGTTACTTTCCATCCTGCTATGATAGCAGCTAAGAAGATGGAAAAGAAAATACATGACCAGTTAGAAGAAAGCGGAGCTAATAAACAGCTTCGCCATACTTCTTTTGAGATGGCATTGTTTGGCACAGGCATTATGAAGGGTCCGTTTGCTATTGACAAAGAGTACCCTAACTGGAATGAAGATGGTGACTACGATCCTACGATCAAGACTGTACCATCCACAAGTCATGTGTCAGTGTGGAACTTTTATCCTGACCCTGATGCGTACAATATGGATGAGGCAGAGTACGTCATTGAGCGCCACCGTATGACACGCTCTCAGATGCGTGGCTTAAAGTCACGTCCTTTCTTCAGGAAAGAATCTATTGATAAAGCTATCCAGACAGGTGAGTCCTACGATAAGAAGTATTGGGAACACGACATGGAGGATGACGATCAACAGTCAGGCTCTCCTGAACGTTATGAAGTCCTAGAGTTTTGGGGTTACGTTGATACGGATGTCTTAGAAGAAAACGGTGTACGTATTCCTCGTGAACTTAAAAACGCAGAACAAGTAAACGTAAACGTTTGGATTTGTAACAACGAAGTTCTACGTTTAGTGTTGAACCCATTCAAGCCTACACGTATTCCTTATTATGCTGTGCCTTATGAGCTTAACCCGTATAGTTTTTTTGGTGTAGGCATTGCAGAAAACATGGACGATACGCAGACCCTGATGAATGGTTTCATGCGTATGGCTATTGATAACGCTGCACTGTCAGGTAATCTTATTATTGAAGTGGATGAGACTAACCTAGTACCGGGGCAAGACTTATCTGTGTACCCAGGAAAGATATTTAGACGTCAAGGCGGTGCTCCGGGGCAAGGTATCTTCGGTACTAAGTTCCCTAATGTAGCCAACGAAAATATGCAACTATTTGATAAAGCGAGGGTTTTGGCTGATGAGAGTACAGGTTTTCCATCGTTTGCACACGGGCAGACAGGTGTTTCAGGAGTGGGAAGGACTGCTTCTGGGATTAGTATGCTTATGTCTGCAGCTAACGGCTCTATACGAAATGTTGTAAAGAACGTAGATGACTATCTTATTGGTCCTCTTGGTAAAGCGTTCTTTGCGTTTAATATGCAGTTTGACTTCGATAAAGAAATAAAAGGTGATCTAGAAGTTAAGGCATCAGGTACAGAAAGCTTGATGGCTAACGAAGTACGTTCACAACGTTTGATGCAGTTCATGGGTGTAGCCTCTAACCCAGCACTTATGCCGTTTGTTAAGAGTGACTACATCATACGTGAGATTGCTAAGAGCATGGACCTTGATCCTGATAAGGTGACTAACTCTTTGGGTGACGCAGCTATCCAAGCTGAGATCCTCAAGAAGTTTACTACACCACCTGAACCCCCAGCAGGTGCAGTACAAGGTCCACCTCCACCACCTTCACCAGGAGCAGCACCAGAGCAAGCAGGAGTTGGCGTAGCTGACACTACAGGCGCTGGGGGTGGTAACATAGGTACAGGTACAGTACCTACTCCAGGTGAGCAAGGGTTTACTGGTACATGACAATAAAGAAGCTAGTAAACGATAAGCCTCTATGGGATAGCTTTCTAGAGGTAATCAATAATAAGATTGCAGTAGCGCAACGTAGGTTAGAGCAAGAGACAACTATGGAAGGTATGTATCGTGCTCAAGGTGAGATTGCTGCACTACGCAGATTAACTTATTTACGGGATGAGATGAATGCCTGAAAGAGATTATGGTTTAGGTGGGCGTGAAGCCCGTGAAGCTTACGATTCAGCAAAAGCTTACGCAGAATCACAGGCTGCTGCTGGAAGAGATGATCCACCACCCACTAGACCAAGAGCTAGGCCTGAAAGTAAAGACACAAGTGAATCACCTACTATATCTATTGTAGATGCAGATACAGATGAGACAGTAGCTAATTGGGATGTAAATAGCGGAGATGTTACTTTTTCAGGTGACAGTTCATTAAGTGAAACAACACAGCGAAGAAAAAAATCTAAATCTGGTTTAGCTGTTCCAGAACCTAAGATAAACATTGGTCCTTTAGAAATAAAAGAAAGAGATGCAAAGCTAGATGTCTCTATGGATTGGTCTAACGTTTTTGATAACCTACTAAAAGATGCAATGCCAAGAGGCGTAGACTTAAATAGATTTAAAACATCTTGGGATGGCGAAACAATAAAGATACTTGATGTAGGTATGAGCTTTGCAGAGGGTGGTAAAGTGAGCGATAAAGCACAACTAGAAATGGAACTCATTATGAACGAGCAGGTAGACCCTGTGAGTGGTAACACTGCTCCTATAGGTGCTAAACCTGAAGAGGTTCGTGATGATGTAGAGATTAGGGTTAGTCCGGGTGAGTATGTAATAAATGCACAAACGGTAAGATACTTTGGAGAGGGGTTCTTTGATGAACTACAAAAAGCTGCAGCAGAAGGTTTTGAACGTATTAAGGAAGGTGAAGAGCTACCTTTCAGAGATGATGAACTTGATATTGAAGATGATGAGACTGAAGAAGTAGAACCAGAAGGTTTTGCATATGGTGGACGTGTTAAGGGTTACGCTGAAGGAGATCTAGTAGTACCTGAACCTGTAGGTGGTGGCTATGGTCAGTACGGTGGTACAGGCGCTATGTTTATGGGCTACCAAAGTAAAACATTTATAAACGATGAAACAGGTCAAAAGATAATTATATTCTTCTTTAATGGTAGACCTTTAAGTAGGATACCTGCTGGTTTTCGTGAGATGGGTGAAACACCTGCAGAAGAACAAGAACAGGCGGCAGTAGAAACTGCAGAGGCTAAAGGTCCAGCGCCCCAACTTAAAGAACAAAAAAACTGGGAAAATACACCAGTAGAAGAATGGACTGATAATGATTTTAGAGAGCAGTTAGGAGATTATCAAAGTAAAATAAGAAAAGGTCAAAATCCTTTAGACATATCCACTACAGAAAAGATATTCCTAAGCACTATAGGAAACGTAATAGCTCCAGGCGCAGGTATTGCTCTTGCTAATATAGCTAAAAAACAAAAAGAAAAAAAAGCACTAGAAATATTAAAAGGAGCAACTTCAGATATTGTAGCTGCAGGTTTTTATTCTAACACCGAAGAAGCGCCTACCGTCATACGAGCCACAGATGGTTCTTTAATAAATAGAGAAACAGGACAGAAACTATCAGACGAGGAAACTCGTAAGATAGAAGCTGCGGGTTTAGCTGCTGAGTCTACATATATAGCACTAGGTATAAACAATGCACTAGATGAAAAGTCTAAAGAGAGTAAAAGTATTTTAGAAAGCGCAAAGTCTATTTTAGGAGTAGGCTCTAGTAAAGCATATCAAGATACAGTTAAAGATTTATATGAATCTGCATTAACTACTTACGATCCTGATAATCCACTTGCCGTACTTGATCCTTTTGATGATCCGTTTGGTATTGCCGTAGAAGGTTACGAAGATCTTTTAGGTAAAAGTAATAGGATTGAAAGATTAGGACCAGCAAGCGAGACTGTAAAACAAGAAGTTGAAAAAGAAGCACCTAAGTCTGCCCTTGCGTTTGATCCAGAGACATCTGTATTTCAAACTCAGTACGACAGAGATCAGGCTTTAGGTGGAGAGGGTAGTTCTAGAGATCAGTATTTAGCCTCTCAAGAAATACACAGCCAAGGCCTACAGAAAAAACGGGCTGAACAGATTGCAGCAGGAGTAGACCCCGAAGATGCTGTAAAAGATAATTCTTACTTTGGTAAAAAGGAAGATGGCGGTCAAGATGGCGGTCAATCTAGTAACGATAAAGTACTCTGTGATTTAATCCACCGCTACGGCTACTTAGACGAAGACATATGGCGTCTAGACGAAGCGTTTGGTGATCGTTTAGCAATAGAAGACCCTGAGTTAATGGAAGGCTATCACACATGGGCTAAGCCTATGGTAGCTTGGATAGAAAGAGAATCATTCCTAGCTAAACTATATTTAAAGTACTGGTGTGTTCCTTTCACACGGCGCTGGGCAAATCATATTGCACACATTATGGAACCAGAAAACTACAAACCAGATTATGTAGGTAAGCTTATGTTAGCTATAGGCGTACCCATTTCAAGAGCTATCTACAAACTGAAAGGTAGAAAACTAAAAACTGTTTAACAATAAGGCTACCCAGCTACGGCTGGCCCCATATAAGAAAGGATACAGTATGCCTGAACTAGCAGAAGTAGAAACCCCAAAGACAGCAGGTTTCGTAAACCCAAAGAAACCTACACCTCTAGAAGAAAAGATTAAACGAGAGGAAGAAGAACTACAAGCTTTAATGAAAGCTAGAACTGAAGAGATTGAAGATAAAGCAGAAGAGCAAGAAGCTAAACCTGCAAAAGAACCTGAGGAAGAAGATCTATCAGGTGAAGAACGTACCTACAAGAAACGCTACAGTGATCTACGTAATCACTTAAACAAGCAAGCTGAAGAACTAAAACAACTTAAAGCTCAGCTTGAAACAGTACAAAAGACAGGTAAGGTACGTGCTCCTACTTCAGACGAAAGCATTGAAGCTTGGGCAGCTAAGTATCCTGAGATTGCTGGCATAGTTGAAACTATCGCTGAAAAGAAAGCGCAAGAAAAGTTTAGCTATGCAGATGAGCGTTTAAAAGAGATTGACAAGATCAACGAGAAAGCCCAGCGCACAAAAGCTGAGAATGAGATCCGTGCTATGCACAGCGACTTCGATGATCTACGTGCAAGTGATGACTTCCACGATTGGGCTGGTGAACAACCCAAGTGGGTACAAGACGCACTATATGAAAACCAAGACGATCCACAATCAGTGATCCGTGTGATTGACCTATATAAGGTTGACAAGGGTATGGACACTAAGGGTCAACGAAAGAGTACTAGAGATGCAGCATCTGCTGTTAAAACAAAACGTACCTCAAAACCAGACGGTGAGGGTGTATCTGGGCAACTACGTGAATCAGATGTTCAACGTATGAGTGCCTCAGAATACGAGCAACGTTCAGATGAAATCATGGAAGCTATCCGTAGTGGTAAGTTTGTCTATGATGTTTCTGGTGGTGCGAGGTAAATAAGGTATTGACATTACACAAACTCTATGTTATAACTGTGTATGTTAATAAAGCATAGGTATACCCTGTTAGACGTTTCAGCTACTATGCCTATGCTTTCGACTAAGCGAAGACAAATACGTTAAGACTTACCTGTTCTATTATAGGCCCGACAGACTCTAAGCTAGGCCAAGCTTTTTTGAAGTCGCACCCTAGAACGATCAGCCTCTTATCTGATGTTACAGCTTATAAATGTAAATAAGCCTAACTATCTATGGAGGATTATATCATGGCTTTCGCAACAGCGTCAGGTTATGGTAATTTACCCAACGGTAATTTTAGTCCAGTAATCTACAGTAAACAGGTACAGCTTGCCTTCCGCAAGTCCTCTATTGTAGAAGCAATCACAAACTCTGATTATTTCGGAGAGATTGCTAACATGGGTGATTCCGTGAAAATTATCAAAGAACCTGAAATCACCGTGAAGTCGTATGCCCGTGGCACGACTATCACACCACAAGACCTTGACGATGAAGATTTTTCTTTGACCGTTGATAAAGCAAACTACTTTGCCTTCAAGGTTGACGATATTGAAGAAGCTCACTCACATGTGAACTTCCAAAGTATCGCATCTGACCGTGCAGCTTATCGTTTGGCTGATCAGTTTGACCAAGATGTTCTTGGTTATATGTCTGGCTTCAAGCAAACAGCTATTCACGGCAGAGCTAATACAGCCAACACAACCGTAAATGGTTCTAAAGCTGTAACGACTGCTGGTTCTGATGAACTGCTTTCAAGCATGAAGCTAGACGCTTCTGACTTTAATGCTGGTACTGGTGGTAACTCTATCGTTGTCAAGCCTCGTACAGGTGCAGACACGTTGAACACCACTGCAGCTAATGCGACACCAATGCAAGTTATTGCACGTATGTCACGTAAGCTGGACCAACAGAATGTTTCTACGAATGATCGTTGGCTCGTAATTGACCCAGTGTTTGCTGAACTTCTGAAAGACGAAGATTCACGTCTTCTGAACGCAGACTTCGGTGGATCAGGGTTGCAGAATGGGTTGATCTTCAACAACATTCACGGCTTTAAAGTCTACATGTCTAACAACCTTCCTGAAGTAGGTGACGGTCCAACCTCAACCACATCTTCAGGTTCTACGCACTACGGTGTGTTGCTTGCTGGACATTCATCTGCAGCAGCTACTGCTGAGCAAATTAACAAGACAGAAACATATCGTGACCCTGACAGCTTTGCTGACATCGTTCGTGGTATGCACCTCTACGGTCGCAAAATCTTGCGCCCTGAAGCTCTTGTTAATGCAATCTATACGTCTGGTCTATAAGGGGAGGAATGAGATATGGCACTTGGTGATAATACTCTTGCTTCCGCTCGTGGCGTTTCGCAGCGAGGACGCAACCCTTATATGGTACAAACCGTATTGAACTTAGCAACTGCTTTGTCAGACAAAGGAAGCGCATTGGCAGCAGCCGATGTTATTCCTGCAATTGCAGTACCAAAAGGAACTATGATCCTTAATGCTGGTATTGAAGTTGACACAGCAATTACATCTGCTTCAGCTTTGACTCTTGACCTTGGTACAGGTGTTGATGCTGACGTATTTGCAGATGGCTTTGATGGCACATCTGCAGCAGGTGTACTGTCGCAAAACCCAGCCGCATATCAGCCAGTAATGGCTGTAGCTGACGACAACATTGATGTAACTATTGCTACATTGACAGGTACGTTGTCAACAGGTAAAATGCGTGTATGGGCAGTTCTTATGGATTGCACAGATGTAGGTGATCTGTCTGCTCAAGAAGTAGATCGTGATACGCTTGCATAACTAAATAATGTAGGGGCTGCTTTCGGGTGGCCCTTACACTTATCTAATAGAGATTCTTATGGCTACTTTCATCAACCTGACAAACGAACTGTTACGTAGACTTAATGAAGTTCAGATCACAGAGTCTGAATTTACTTCAGTTAAGAACGTGCAAGCTCTTGCCAAAGATGCTATCAACTCGTCTATAAGACAGATGCTTCAGGACGCACAAGAGTGGCCCTTTACGTTGACTACAACAACACAAACACTTACGGCAGGAACAGGAACGTATGACTTCCCTGCAGATTATTCCAAAGCAGATTGGGATACATTTTATATTAGGCAGTTATCCTCTGAGAATAACACACCTAAAAAACTTTCTCTTATTACATTTGATCAATACATATCTACATTTAAATCTTTAGAAGACTTGGGTGGCGAGGGTGCAAGAAGTGACCCTGACTACGTGTACATGACGCAAGAAGAGAAGTTTGGCGTAACTCCTATCCCAAATGCAGCATACGTTATTGAGTATAGATATTGGAAGTACCCTGCTGACTTAACTGCTAGTAGTGATACTGCATTAGTACCAGATCGTTTCAAACACGTTATTATAGATGGTGCTATGATGTACATGATGATGTTTAGGTCTAACGAGCAGAGTGCAGCTATGCACGAGAAAAAGTTTACAGATGGTATTGCTATGATGCGTAGACTTATAATAGATCACCCTGTAAACGTAAGGTCTACTGTAATCCAACGCCCTGTGAGTAACATGCAACTTAACACCGCTACGGTTGGACCAGGTGCAGTATCTGATGGATTCTAACAATGTCTGACGCATTACAAACATATGTGTCTGTTATGGCTGGTGGACTTGTAACTAACGTTGATCCACTTACACAGTCAAACAACTTCTCAGGTAGTGCGGTACGTCTTGTAAACATGGAACCTTCACTTGAGGGTGGGTATAGACGCATAAGTGGTTTTGAAAACTCTTATGGTACACTTCCTGGTACAGGTAAAGTATTAGGACTTTCTGTCAACGGTGATATTAATCAGGGTGTACTTGGGTGTAGAGCACCTTCTTCTGGTAGCAACTATCTGCATTGGTATAATCACTACTATGATGTACCATTAGGTACAGGAGAAGGTTCAGGTTTTACTGTTGGTGAAACTGTTACAGGGGCTGGGGTTACAGCATCAGGTACAGTAATATCTAAAACTGCAGATGCTATTGTAGTAAACTTTGGAAGATTACCAGACAATGTATTTGCTACAGGTAACGTACTTACAGGTGGTACATCTAGTGCAACAGGTACAGTATCAAGTACTCCTACTGTAATAGGTTGGACTGCAGTTACTACAGCAGGTAGCCCTACAATGACAGGGGTTGACGTAGTAAGGTTTGAACGTTATAATTGGACAGAAGAAATCTTACTACTAACTGATGGTGTTAATCCTGCAGCTAAGTATAACGGTACAACATATACGCAGATTACCCATGCAAATGCACCAACAGATCCTAAGTTTGCTAGTGCCTTTGCAAATCACCTTTGGTTAGCTGGCGATCCTACAGAACCCTTTAACATCTATTTTTCTGCTCCTAATGCAGATACAGACTTTGATCCAGCAAACGGTGCAGGTGTAATCAACATAGGCTTTACTGTAACTCAGTTAAAATCTTTTCGTAACCAACTTTATGTATTTGGTCAGAACCAGATTAAACGCATTATAGGTGATAACTATTCTAACTTTACAGTAGAAAACGTAACGAATGACTTGGGTTGTGTTGCACCTGATACTGTGGTAGAGTTTGGTGGTGACATTATCTTCTTAGGGCCAGATGGTATTCGTCCTATTTCAGGTACATCACGTATTGGTGACGTTGAACTTGAAACTGTTTCTCGTGAAATACAAAAGACATTTGAGAACTACACAGCTAACGAGGACGTAACTAAACTTAAAGCTCTTGTAATACGAAGAAAGTCACAGTTTAGGTTGTTCTTTGAAGCTAACACTTCTTTGTCACTACTGGCAGCTATACGTAAAGGCCCAACTGCACAGTCTACGTTTGAATATAGTCAGCTTGTAGGTGTTGAAGCAACATCAGTAGCTAGTGGTTACATAGGTCAGTTTGAGTTTGTATTACATGGAGACAGTACGGGTAAGGTGCATAAGCAAGAAGAAGGTGATTCATTTGCTGGCTCTGAAATCTTTAGTGTGTACCAAACTCCGTATTACTTTATGGGTGACCCAGAAGTTCGTAAGATATTTTATA
>Ga0222718_10003203_pt1 | contig 14151 bp, 15 predicted proteins | sample C33_27DmetaG_FD_165045 | JGI IMG/M metagenome (GOLD analysis project Ga0222718, IMG submission 165045) | Estuarine water microbial communities from San Francisco Bay, California, United States - C33_27D | ecosystem: Environmental > Aquatic > Marine > Unclassified | place: USA: California... | reverse complement strand
GGATCTTTTCAATTAGCGAAGCCGAAGCTCTACCCTAGTGCCGATGATTTCGCCAGTGTTCAAGTATATCAAGATAAGCCCTATTATACCATTGCGCCCACCTCCGTTTGGTTTACCAAGCAATGGACTCCTCATAAATGGATTGAGCTGATTGATGCCCTACCTGTGGAAACAAATGTGTTTCTGCTTGGTGCGCCTAATGATGCTGAATCTTGTGAACTTATTGCCCGCCAATCAAACCGATCGGTGCAAAATATGGCCGGCAAGTTTTCATTGCTGCAATCGGCTGCCTTAATGAGTAATGCCAAAATGAATTACGTCAATGACTCTGCTCCAATGCATCTGTGCAGTGCGGTTAATGCGCCCGTCACGGCTATATACTGTAGTACTATTCCTCAATTTGGATTTGGCCCGTTGAGCGATGCATCGCATATTATTGAAACAAAGGAAAAGCTTGATTGCAGACCTTGCGGAATCCACGGTCACCAATCCTGTCCAAAGGGCCATTTTAAGTGTTCTGAAAGCATAGAAATATCAATGCTGCCGCAATAATGGAACTAAAATTACTGATTGAACACCTTCGCCATGGAGGACAAATTGCATTAAAGTCTGACCAGCAATTTGCGCAGGGGGTGATCGCCACTTCTGCAAACCCCATTGTTTCTAAAGACCTGGGTTTTACTACAAACTCCTGGATGTGTTACATGGCGAGTGATGTTATGCTCGACAACTTTGTAGGTCACCTTCCTGAAGTAGGCTATGAATTGCTCGAGGCATCCGAAAACAGCGTGGACATAGAAACCCAGCTAAAAGGCCGAATTCATGATGACTTCGCCACCAAGGAAGGTTTTGTTAAAATCAGAATCGCCAAATCAAAGGCGCTCGCAAGGTTAATTCACCAACTGCGAAGCCCACTCGCAGTGAAAAATATGGAGGAGCGCGATTTCGAACATGTTGATAAAACTCACCCTTGCATTCAAGTTGAAAACGAAGACCTTCGTGAATTGGATGTGATTCGATTCCACCCCGATGCGTCTTTTAAACTTTATCGAAAAAAGTGAGTCCCACCGAAATAACAAAACACCTCAACAATTCGCTCTACCAAATCATCAGCGAAACGGCCCATACTCAGGGTGTTGAATGTTTTATTGTGGGAGGTTATGTGCGTGATTTATTGCTCGATCGGGAATCAAAAGATCTTGACATTGTGGTATCAAAAGATGCCCTCGAATTTGCTCGAGCCCTCAGTGATAAGTTGGGAGGCACATCTGTGAATGTATTTGAACGGTTCGGAACGGCTCAATTCATTATTGATGGGCTAGAGATTGAAATTGTTGGTGCACGCAAAGAATCATATCGCTATGATTCTAGAAAACCCATCGTTTCATCTGGCACGCTTGAAGAAGATCGCGCCCGCAGAGATTTCACAATCAATGCCATGTCAATCAGCTTGAACAAGGAAGATTTTGGACAGGTCATTGATCCATATGACGGCATCACTGATTTAAATAATCAGGTAATACGCACGCCACTCGATCCGGCAATCACCTATAGTGATGATCCCTTGCGTATGCTGAGGGCAATTCGTTTTGCTACTCAACTGGAATACCGTATCGAGGAGCACTCATTTCAAGCCATCGAACAACAGAAGGATCGAATTAAAATTGTCTCTCAGGAACGCATCACCGATGAGCTCAATAAAATTGTAGCGGCCTCAAAACCCAGCATTGGTTTTAAGCTATTATTTAATACGGGGTTATTACATCTAATTTTCCCAAAAATGGTGGAGCTCCAAGGGGTAGAAATAAAAGATGGTGTAGCACACAAAGACAACTTCTACCACACGCTTCAAGTTCTTGACAATGTGGCTTCAAGAAGTGATAACCTTTGGTTGAGGTGGGCTGCCATCTTGCATGACATTGCAAAGCCCGATACAAAACGATTTCATAAAAAAGCCGGCTGGACCTTTCATGGACATGAAGATCTTGGCGCCAAAATGGTCCCAAAAATTTTCAAATCGCTAAAGCTTCCCCTCGATCAGAAAATGAAGTTTGTTCAGAAAATGGTTCGCTTGCATCTGCGTCCCATCGCGTTGAGTGGCGACCATGTTAGTGATTCAGGCGTGCGGAGGCTAATCTATGATGCAGGCGATGACCTTGAACAACTTATGACCCTTTGTGAGTCTGATATTACCTCGAAAAACGAGGATAAGGTGAAGCGTTTTTTAAGAAATTTTCAAAGGGTAAGAGACAAGTGCATCGAAGTTGAAGCAAAAGACCAACTTCGGAATTGGGAGCCTCCAATTAAAGGAGCTGAAATCATGAATATATTTGAACTTCATCCAGGACGCGAGGTAGGGATTTTAAAAAACACCATACGTGAGGCTATTTTGGACGGAAAAATCGAAAACAACTTTGATCAAGCTTACGGATTATTGCTTGAGAAGGGTGCAGAGCTAGGTTTAACGCCTAAAACACAACGTTGATATGCAACAGGTTATTCATTTTAGAGTTTTAGTTGATTATGAAAAGGATGTATTTCGCGATATCGAAATAACTAAGGACAGTTCCTTTCTTGATTTACACAACATCATTCAGGAAGCTTTCGGATTTGATAATTCGCAAATGGCATCATTCTATGTTTCAAACGAAGATTGGGAGCGGGGCCAAGAAATCACCTTGATGGAAGTAAAAGAACCAGAAGAAGACGGTGAGCCAATTTGGTTGATGAATGAAACCGAAATCAGCAAAATCATTCTGGCCAAAGACCAAAAACTCATTTATGTATTCGACTTTCTGTTAATGTGGTGTTTTTATGTAGATGTAATTGCCATCAAAGAAGTTGAGGATATTGTGATTTTACCTCGAATCACGCAAGAATTTGGCGAGGCACCCGATCAATATTCAAAATCGGATGACATAGTTTTTGATGGTGTTGAGATCAGCAATGACGATGAGGATATCGAAGAAAACGAGCTGGACGAACTGTTCAGAATGATGGGCAACGAGGATCTATAACCTTGAAGCAACTTGTTGTCATAGCTGGACCTACCGCTTCGGGTAAGACACGTACGGCCATTGAGCTGGCCAAAATCTTCGACACGGAAATTTTTAATTGCGATTCAAGACAGTTCTTTCGAGGGATGGACATTGGCACAGCAAAACCCACCAAGAGAGAGCAATTTGAAATTCCACACCATTTTATTGATTGTAAAGACCCATCAGATTCTTACAGCTGTGGAGCATTCGAAAAAGATTGTATTCAAGCTTTAAACGAATTTTTCAAAACTCATGATGTGGCTATCCTCGTAGGTGGCTCAGGGCTTTATATCAAAGCGATTGTGGAAGGATTGGATGAACTTCCTAGCGACAAAGAAATTCGCAGTCGGTTGAAGCAAGAATTGGAGAATCGAGGCATCGAATGGCTTAAAAAACAAGTCGCTCAAGCTGACCCAAAGTTCACCGAGAGTCTGAATTTTGTAAATCCACAGCGCCTTATCCGTGCGATGGAGGTCATTGAGATTACCGGGATACCTTACACCCAACAACTTACCAATCAGCTTGCTAGTCGATCATTTAAAAGCATATGCTTTGCATTGCAGTGTGACCGTGATATACTCTACCAACGGATCAACCAGCGGGTAGATCAAATGATTGAGCAAGGTTTGGTTAAAGAGGTAAAGAGGCTGGTAGGATGGCGCGATTCAAACGCGCTCAAAACCGTGGGTTATCGTGAAGTTTTCGAATACTTAGATGATCAAAGTACCTTAGAAGAAAGCATTGAACTCATCAAACAGCACACACGCAATTACGCCAAGCGTCAAATAACTTGGTTTAAAAATCAAGGTAATTTTATACTAATAGAGGAGCCATACGCTCAGAACGTCTTGAAGCATCTATCAAAAGATATGAACGTCTAAGGCTTGCTTGAGTAACTTCGCATCAATTGTTTTAAAAATGAAAAAACTGTTATTCATTGTAGGATTGGCTTTGACCATTGAAGGTTCAGCACAAATAACTAAAGCATTTGATTTTCAATGCGCGTGCACTGTTGTGACCAATCGCTACGATAGCGGCAAGAAAAGCAGCGAATACCATGAAAATTCCGATGGAAAAAAAGATGGTTTAGAAACCGTTTGGTACGCTGAAGGAGGCAAACAGTATGAGCGTAATTGGAGCAATGGAAAGTTAGATGGAACAGGAATACATTACCATCGTAACGGAAATGTTTACTATGAAGAGCAATACGAAAAAGGAAATAAAACAGGCGTTTGGAAGTTCCATGATGAGGCAGGTGACCTCATGCAAACGATCGATTATTCGCATGGCACATCAAAAGAAGTGCATGCCTATTACCATGCAGGGGTAAAGTTCTTTGAGCAGACCCTATCTAATGGCAAAATGGTCAGCGAAGCGGTGCACAACCAAGATATCTATGACCAACTTAAATCTGAGGCCGAGACCAACGGCAAGCCTCAATAATTACTACCGGCTAACTCCTCACCACCCAATTGTAGCAAGCAGCCTACAATCACTTTATATTTGTATCATGAACTATTTGAAAAGGTTTTCGTGGTTATTATTATCACTTACCCTCAGCACATCTTGTGTAGAAAATGAATCAAAAACTACAGAGGAACCAGCCGTTGAAGAGGTAGATGAATCGGTATTAGACACCCCATTCGAAAGATCTGAAACCACGGATACCACTTTGTTCATAGCCCATAAGGTTAAAGAATATGAGACTTGGAAGGCTGCATTCGATCTGGCAGAATCAGTGCGTGAGAAGCATGGCATAAAAGCGCTAAACGTGTATAAGGAAATGACCGATCCTGATCTGGTTTTGGTCTATGCGCAGGTGACCGACCTTGAGGCTGCACGTGAATACATTACATCTGACAACCTACAAAAATCTATGGAAGCTGCTGGTGTAGTTGGAGCCATGGATTTATATTGGATGTCGCATCAATTGCAATACTCACAGCCAATTACAGACTTGATCTTAATGTTCATGAGTTTTAATGTAATCAGCTATGATCGCTGGGAAGAGGCGTTCCTCATGGATTTCAAAGAAGATCCTGAAAGAGACTTTCAAGTGCGCAGCATAATGAAAGGTGTAGAAGATCCAGGACAGATAGCGATGGTGTTTGCAGTGGACGATCCCAATTATGTTGAAAAAATGGAGAAGGACAATGCATTCAGGAGTAAAATGCTTGCTGCAGGCGTTATCAGCTATCCCGTAACCTATAAGCTGGTGAATATGCCGCTTTGATAAGTTGTTAATTGATTTACCAGTGCTCCTATGTCTTTATTGACCTCAGAGACCTAATTTTCGGCAAAATTCTTCGCAATGCAACATGATCGATTAAAGCTTATCAAAGAAATGCTCAAGACCAACCCTGAGGATAGTTTCTTGAAATATGCAGCTGCCCTTGAATACGAGAAACTGGGTAAGGCCAAGGAAGCCATCGCTTTAATTGAAGACCTTTTAAGCAAAGACAAAGAATATCTTGGAGCATATTACAAACTCGGTAAGCTCTATGAGTCAGAAGGTAAGGTTAAAGAAGCCATTAAAATTTACCGGCAAGGTTTAGAAGTGTCTAAAAAGAGCACCGATTTGAAAACCGAGGGAGAGTTATCTGAGGCATTGATGCTCCTCGGGGCGGATGATGCGATCAGTTGGTAGTTTAGTTATTCCCTTGACTAAATAAAAACCGGTTTGGGCTAATCAGATTCTCGCGTACGGCATATATAATCAAGCCTGCAGTGTTATTAATCCCTAGTTTACTCATCATGTTTTTGCGATGCGTCATCACGGTGTGAAAACTCAAATGAATCTTTTCGGCAATCTGCTTATTGGTTAAGCCTTGAGCGATTAATTGAAGAATTTCTAACTCACGTTCTGAGATCACTATTGGGTCACAATCAAAAGATTTCTTGGCAGCATTGCCCTTCACATTGATTTGCTCTAAGACTTTTCCACAAAAAAACTTCTCACCCCTTGCAGTGCACACCACACTGTCCATTATTTCATCGTGATCACAATCACATAATAAGTGACCATTCAGACCCGACTCTAACAGGCCGTTAATCGTTTCAACATCACAATTTTGAGTGATTCCCACCACTTTTATACCGGGAAGGAGTCGATAGGTTTGATAAACGTCAGATGAATGAAATCCATCCGATTGGTAATTTATCAGTAAAACTTCTGGAACATTTTCGAGGAGGTTTTTTTTAAGATCATCACTTTTTTCGGTTACTCCTACCACCACTACCCCATTCTCAGATTGGAATATCGACTCTAGGCCAACCCTAGTTAGATAATTGGCATCGGCTATGTGAAGTTTAAGCTGATTCATTCATTGGCGAATTTATGTAGATTGAATCTAAATAACACTAGAACACTCAAATAAAGTAAGTGTTCCCTTCAAGGGACAGTTCCGAGTTTTCGAATACCGTCTTGGCCTCGTGGTTAAAGGGCTCTAAATCCTGATAGCGTGCCGAAAAATGGCCGAGGAGTAATTGCTTCACGTTAGCGCTGGCAGCGATTTGAGCCGCCTGCTTGGCTGTGGTGTGAAAGGTGCTTTTTGCTCTTTTTATCTCGGTTTCCAAAAAGGTGCTTTCATGATAGAGGCAATCTACATTCGCTACATGCTCAACAGTGGAATCTAACGGCAACGTATCTGTACAAAAGGCATATGACTTGGGAGTTGGTGGTGCATTCGTAATTAACTCATTACTGATCACATTTCCTTTTGCAGTAATAAAATCTTCACCTCTTTTAATGGCCGGTATGTCCTTTATTTTCACCCCATAAGCGTTTCCCATCTCTGGTAGATACGTTCTTGGCTTAGGTTGTTGCTCGAATCTAAATCCAACGCAGTGTATTCGGTGCTTGAGCCCAAAAGCCTCCACTCGCATTTGCTTATCCGCATATATTAACGCTTTGGCTTTGCGATCGATATGGTTGGTTGAAACGAATTCAATGTCATAGTCTATACCAGACCTGCCTAATGCCTGCTGAATGTTTATTATCTCTTGAAGCTCTGAAGGACCGACAATAACCAGTGGCATATTTCTACCGAGTAGATTCATCGAATTAAGCAAACCGACAAGGCCGAAATAATGATCGCCATGCAGGTGAGAAATGAAAATGGCTTTAATCCGTTGAAACTTGACCCCGTATCTACGGAGTTGCATTTGAGTACCCTCACCACAATCTATCAGATAGGTGCTTTGATCACATTGCAAAACTTGAGCCGTGGGGTGGCGACCAAAAGCGGGTAAAGCAGAATTAGAACCTAGAATAGTTGTGGATAACACAATGGACATTACAAGGCGATTCTATCGAACGATAAAGCGTACGCTTTGCCTTTGTCCTTCCATTTCTACCGTTGCAAAATATACTCCTGCAGAGAGATCGAATTGATTGATTCCTATGCGTTGCTCATTTCCTGTAGTCTCTGCAACTAAAAGCGCCTCCTTGGCACCGAGCAATGAGTATATCACCAATCGATACTTCCCAACCCTGCTTGATTGCAGGATCAAATAACCATCCGATGAAATTGGGTTTTGATCGGTAGCAATGCTCAATGTAGATTCGGCAACATCTTCGATTGCAGCAGGGAAATCCGCTTCAAGTTCGATACTAAACTCCTCAACGTCTCTGGGTCCTGACAATAGGGAGGTGTACACTTGAATTGACAATATCAAGTCATTCTTTCCAATCTCGGTAGTATCTGTGGGTGTTCCAAACACACGAACACATCCGTAAGTTCCTCCTGGATAAGCGCATCGAGGTTGATCGCATTCATACTCAAGACCAGTTGGCAAACCTGAAACATCGGTAATTACACCACTATCGATGCTTATGGGTGGAAGACCAAGAACTCCAGTATCCGCTGGAACTTGAATGTGAATCACCGCTTCATATTCAGCGTTTATTCTTGCCGGAGGAAGCTCGTCTCCAAACTCCGAATAATACAGTCCTGAAAAAGTCGTGTCTGGCGTGCATTGCCCTACTGAAAGTAAAGGGAAAGCAACGGAGGAAATTAGCAGCAGGGTTAGAAGTCTTATCATTCGTTGTCTAGCCCTTTTTCAATATTATCCATGATCAAAAAGTCCATTGCTTCTTGCTGAGTTGGTATGATGGTCAAGATCGAATCTAATTGAGAAATCTGTATGAGCTTATTGATCATATCGTTAATCTCACAAATCACAAATGCCCCACCAGCATCTTTGCATAACCTGTTGCCAACTAAAATGGCACTCAAACCACTAGAGTCGCAATATTGGGCGTTGCCCAAGTCAAGTATCATGCTTTTCACACCGAGTTGGTTTAATTCAACGAACTTGTCTTTCAACTCTGGAGATAAAACTCCGCCTAGTTTGTTGGCTTCAACCTTTACTATTGAATAGCCCTTGGCTTGCGTGACAGTTAAACTCATGGGGTTAAATTTTGTACATAGACAAATATAGCCAATCAATCTACGGATTTCGTTCCACCTGCCAGTAGATATAGCACTGCCATGCGTGTTGCAACTCCATTTTCTACCTGATCTAGAATAATGCTGTATTCACTGTCTGCGAGGTCACTGGTTATTTCCACACCTCTATTGATCGGTCCTGGATGCATGATAACGATGTCTTTTCTGACCTCATCAAGCATTGCTCGATTGAGGCCATATTGCATAGTGTATTCTCTAATCGATGGAAAAAATTCTATGTCTTGACGTTCGAGTTGAATTCTGAGCATGTTAGCTACATCGCACCACTCGAGAGCTTTTTTCAAATGGAAAAACACTTTCACCCCTAATTGCTCAATGTGCTTTGGAATAAGTGTGGCAGGTCCGCATACGGCAACATTGGCTCCAAGTTTTTGCAGACAAAAAATATTCGATAGAGCTACCCTGGAGTGGAGGATATCCCCCACAATCAAAATATTCTTTCCTTCCAACGATCCCAGGCGCTCCCTTAGTGAATAGGCATCAAGAATGGCTTGCGTTGGGTGCTCATGTGCACCATCGCCAGCATTAATGATATTGCAGTCAACGCGTTTGGCTAAAAACATGTGAGCACCAGGGTTCGGGTGGCGCATCACCACCATATCAACCTTCATAGCCAAGATGTTATTGACCGTATCAACCAACGACTCTCCTTTCTTTACCGATGAACTTGATACTGAAAAATTGATGACATCAGCCGACAGGCGTTTTTCTGCCAGCTCAAAAGACAATTTCGTGCGGGTAGAATTTTCAAAGAAAATATTGGCAATGGTCACATCCCTCAGTGATGGAACCTTTTTAATCGGTCTGTTGATGACTTGCTTGAAATTATCTGCTGTCGAAAAAATTAGATCAATATCCTCACGAGTGATGTTCTTAATTCCGAGCAGATGTTTCGTACTAAGCTTAGTCATTGGTTTTATTTGATCCGTATAGTATTACTTCATTATTCTGGTCATCATCACTCCAATTGACCTTGACGGTTTCATCGGTCACCACATCCACTACTCTACCGGTGTAATCAGGCTGAACAGGTAACTCTCTGCTAAACCTACGGTCGATCAAAGCCATGAGTTCAACATTTGCAGGCCTTCCAAAATCAAGCATGGCGTCCAGTCCTGCCCGAACGGTTCTCCCAGTATATAGCACATCATCAATAAGCACGATTTGCCTGCCTTCAATGCTAAACTCAAGATTGGTGCGTGCCGGAACCAACAGTTCGTCACGTCTTCGGAAGTCATCTCTGTGAAAGGTGATGTCCAGTTCTCCATAGCTAATGGAGTCCGTTTTATAGAGGCCTTTGAGGCGCTCAAGTATCCTTCTTCCCAAATACACACCTCGGGGCTGCAAGGCGATAATAGCAAGATCATTGGGCTCAATGTGCTGCTCAAATACTTGATATGCAAGCCGGTCGAGCGTTTTGTTTAGCGCATGGTGAGATAGAAGCTGGCGTGATTCCATTAATGCAGGGCAAATATACTTGAGTATTGGGCAAAAAAAATCCCTTCCGAAATCGAAAGGGATTTTAAGTGCAGTGACAGCTGATTATTTCTTTTTCTTTTCAGCTTGTTCCATTTCATCCTTCAATGAAGAAAGTACGTCAAGATCACCAAGGGTGGTCTTTTCAAGCGATTCATTGATTTTCTTCACCGCTTTTCTATCGTTCTTCACCTTACCACTCACTTTTCCTCCACCACGCTTATTATCGCCAGAATCTCTTCCAACTTCTTCATCGTGTGTTTTAGTATGTGAAATGATGATCTTCTTTGAGTCTTTGTTGAACTCAATGATTTGGAAATCTAACGTTTCATCCATTCCAACCTTAGAGCCATCCTCTTTAATCAGATGTCGGCTCGGTGCAAATCCTTCAACTCCATATGGGAGAGAAGCCACACCACCTTTATCGTTTCTCTGAAAGATGGTTCCTTGATGAACGCTTCCGATCTTAAACACTGTCTCGAACACATCCCATGGATTTTCTTCCAACTGCTTGTGTCCCAAGCTCAATCTTCGGTTTTCCTTGTCAATTTCAAGAACTACAGCCTCCATTTGCTCACCTGTCTTGGTGAATTCAGATGGGTGATTGATTTTCTTGCTCCAGCTCAAATCTGAGATGTGCACCAAACCATCGATTCCTTCTTCCAACTCGATGAATACACCGAAGTTTGAAAGGTTGGTAACTCGGCCCGTGTGCTTGCTATCTACTGGGTAGCGCTTCTCAATATCTTCCCATGGATCTGGCGTAAGTTGACGAGTACTGAGTGAAAGCTTTCGCTCTTCACGATCGATGGCGATCACCTTGGCTTCCACCTCATCTCCAACTTTGAAGAATTGATCTGCCGTGCGTAAGTGCTGTGACCAGCTCATTTCTGATACGTGGATTAATCCTTCCACTCCAGGCGCTACTTCTACAAATGCACCATAATCAGCAAGTACTACCACTTTACCTTTGATGTTATTGCCTTCTTTAATGCCGGTATCAAGACCTTCCCATGGATGCTCTTGAAGTTGCTTCACACCAAGTGCAATACGCTTCTTTTCGTCATCAAAATCGAGGATAACCACGTTGATTGTTTCATCAAGCTCAACCACTTCTTCTGGGTGATTAATTCTACCCCAGCTTAAGTCAGTAATGTGGATAAGTCCGTCAACACCACCGAGGTCGACAAATACACCGTACGAAGTAATATTCTTAACGGTTCCTTCAAGAACCTGACCTTTTTCAAGCTTCTGCATGATCTCAACCTTCTGCTGTTCAATCTCAGCTTCAATCAATGCTTTGTGCGACACAACCACGTTTTTAAACTCGGTGTTGATTTTCACTACTTTAAACTCCATGTCTTTTCCAACATAGATGTCGTAATCACGGATAGGCTTCACGTCAATTTGTGAACCTGGAAGGAATGCCTCCAAACCAAACACATCAACGATTAATCCTCCTTTAGTTCGGCACTTTACGTGACCTCTTACGATGGTATCGTTTTCCTTGGCATCGTTTACACGTTCCCAAGCACGCATCATTCGTGCCTTCTTGTGAGAAAGCACCAACTGCCCATTGCTGTCTTCAGTTTTTTCTACGTAAACTTCCACTTCATCTCCGATTTTCAAATCGGAATTGTGACGGAATTCTGGAGCACTAATTACGCCTTCGCTCTTGTAACCAATGTTTACCACAACTTCTCGAGAAGTCATGGCTACCACTTTACCGTCAACCACGGTGTGTTCTGTAATAGAGGTTAATGTCTCATCATACATCTCCTCCATTTCCTGACGCTCTTTTTCAGAATATACCTCAGCCTTCTTGGTCAATTTAGACCAATCAAAGTCTTCAAGTTTTGGCCGTTCAGGTGCAGGAGCTTGTGTTGCTTCTTTTACTTCTTCTGTTGCAGTCTCTTCTGCTGGAGCAGCTTCAGCAGTTTCTTCTGCCGCAGCTTTTTTAACACGTGTTCTTGGCTTTTTAGCAACAGGCTTTTCTTCCTTTTCAGCTTTGGCTTCTGCCTTTACTTCGGCTTTTTCTTCCTTAGCGTGCTCAGCTTTCTTCGCTTCAGCTTTTTTCGCAGGAGCTTTCTTCGCTTCAGCTTTTTTCGCAGGAGCTTTCTTGGCTTCAGGCTTTACTTCCTTTTTCGCTTTAGCTTCTACTTTTTTGGTGGATTTTGCAGTGTCTTTTGCTGTTTCTTCAACTTTGTTTTCAACAGCTTCTTCTTTTTTTTCTGCCATGTGGCTTTTCTTGTATCCAACGCATTCGGCTGCAGTTGGAGCTTGTTTATAATTCTGTGGCCGTCACACCCCTTATTTTTAAGGGGGCGCAAATGTAGAATTATTCAAACACTAAAACAAGCATTAACTGCTTGAAAATTAATGGGTAATTGAACTATATCCACGAGTTAATCTGTTGTCAGTTTCTCCAAGCGCTTCAATACAGGCGGATGCGAATAGCTCACGAATACCAGGTATGGGTGAGGATTCAAGTTGCTCAGGTTTTCCGCTGTAAGCTTTTTTAATCCTGAAGCTAGCGCTGCTCCGCTGTAGGTATCATTGGCATAAGCATCCGCCTCAAATTCATTTTTTCGGCTCAATACGTTCATACCAATACCAATCAACGTACTCAAGGGAGAAAAAATAATTCCGAAGGCTATGATTCCAACATGAAAGCTGCCAACCTCCGCACCCAGCGCTTGTGAAAACATTTCTTCGCGTAGAAAAAGACCAAGTAGAAACAATGTCACTCCCGTTTGAAGCACACTTAAAATGAGCGATTGTCCTGTGTGCTTATGCTTGTAATGTCCTATTTCATGCGCCAGCACGGCTACAATTTCTTGAGTAGTCATTTGCTCAATCAGGGTATCGTATAGCACAATTTTCTTCTTCGGTCCGAGCCCGGTAAAAAATGCATTTGACTTTCCGCTACGTTTAGAACCGTCCATTACAAAAAGGTTGGTCAGTGGAAAGTCTACTTCAGAACAGTATGCCTCAATACTCGAGCGTAACTCTCCATCTTCCAATGGGGTGAACTTGTTGAAAATGGGCATGATGAGATCTGCACCAAACATGGCCATAAACACTGAAAAGCCCGATACTAATAACCAAGCGGTTAGCCAAAACCAATCGCCCAACTCATAATAAAACCATATGATGATCGCAGCCAAAGGCACGCCAATGAGCAGACTCAATGCGGCACCCTTAATCATGTCTAGAATAAAAGTCTTTACGGTGGTTTTATTAAAGCCAAATTTCTCTTCAATCACGAAGGTGCTGTAGATGCTGAAGGGCAACGAAATGATGGATGAACCCAAACCCAGCACCCCAAAATAAATGAGGGCCAAGCCAATCTGATGATCGACATATCCTCGTAGAAAAATGTCAAGCTTTCCAAACAAACCAAAAACGAGCATGGCTAATGAAATGACAATACTTACCGCTGAGCTGAGTGCTCCTACTCTACCATTGGCCTTGTCATACGCCAACCACTTGGCATAGCGTTCCTCGTCATAGATACCTTTTGCCGACTCGGGAAGCTTAGGTGATTTACGCTTGTCATTGAGGTAGTCGAGCCACTGGTCAAAGAGAAAGCTGACGACCGTGATGGCGATCAGTATGAAATAGATGGCTTGTACCATTAGCGTTTGATGAACGATTCCACGGCTTCGATGTATTCTGGATAACCCATCACCGTGGGCACATCACTGTGTGCACCACCTTCGATTCGATGTGCTTCTGAATATGAGCCATTATAGTTAGCAAAAACGGTTTCCCCATGCGTGGCCATTTGTAGAAACTTGTCATCGGTTCCATGAATCCAGAAAAATGGCTCTTCTACTTTTTTGATTTCGTCAGCATTATTGATTTCCAAATCCGAGAAAAAGCTTCCGGGCAACGACAGTCCAGAGGCATCTTCCACCATCACCTCATCCGATGCAAAGGGCGTTTCGAGCATTAGTTTCGATGGTTGCAGCGTTCTTGGTTTTGCGGTCAGTTCTGTGGCTGGTGCGCTACCTAAACTATACCCATAAATCACCAGGCGATCGCTTGTAAGTCCTCGGTCTTTTAGCCATTGCATGCACGCATCTACGTCCTTATACATCCCCTCTTCTGTGGGTGGACCCTCGCTCAAGCCAAACCCACGGTAATCCATTGCCAACACACCA
>Ga0222718_10003202_pt1 | contig 14153 bp, 8 predicted proteins | sample C33_27DmetaG_FD_165045 | JGI IMG/M metagenome (GOLD analysis project Ga0222718, IMG submission 165045) | Estuarine water microbial communities from San Francisco Bay, California, United States - C33_27D | ecosystem: Environmental > Aquatic > Marine > Unclassified | place: USA: California... | reverse complement strand
CAACGTAACGGATCTGTGACGGGACTGGGGGTGGTTTAGGAGGTGGAGGAGGTACAGGTTTAGGTGCTGGTTTCTCCCCCGATTTCTCCTCACTGTTAACACCGCGTACACCCGGAGGTGGACGAAGGTCGTTAGGAGGCACTACAAGCGGCTTGTACGAGGGTAAAGTAGCTCGTGGTACCTCCAGTACCGGACGGGGTAGTAGAGGCGGCTCAGGGAGCCTTAGAACCGGCAGTACCGGTGGTGCTCCCAAGTCCATCAGCCGCCGAAGAGACCACGCTCGATGAAATCAACAGCTTGGTCGTCAACAGTGTTATCAGATTGCTCAGCAAGTTTACGGAGCATGTCAACAATCAATCGCTTCACTTTGTCGCTATTAAGGAACGACATCAATACGGGACGGATAAGTGCAATCATTGTTCTAAAGGGGGTAAAGGTTTATTACCAAGGCAGACCAGCAGCCTTAGTAGGAGCAACGCGCTCATCAATTTGTGCTTGAAGTGCTGCTTCAATCTCAGCAACTTTCTCTTCACCGCCAAGTGCAGTCTTGACCCACTCAACGACAACAGCTTCAGTCAAGTCAGCAAACTCAACCGACACTTCGCCGTCAAGACCGATCGAACCGTAGGCACCAGCGGAATAAAAACCACCGGACTCACTGTTAGGGTCAACCTGATCAGACAGAGCGTTGACGGTATAGTGGACGGTGTTAACTTTGCCATCAGCGACGTTGCGCTCAAGGTTGGCGACTTTCCAAGTAAAAGTGGTCATTGTTAAAAAGTAAAAGTGTTAAAGGTGAAAAAATGAGTGCAGCCTGTTAAAGGTCGACTGCGACACCTTTTAGTGAGTAGGACTACTAGGCAATGCCAGCATCACTTAGACGCTGCTCAAGAGTTTCGATGCGCTCCATTGCTTCCTGCAGTGCCTTCACTGCCTTCATGTAGAGCACCGAATAGTTGACGCTCTTTGTGACGGTTCCAAGGTCGTTTCCTTCGGCGTCGCGGTCAGGAGATTCGCTGACGAGACCGGGGGAGACGAGTTCGACTTCTTGGGCGATCAGACCGATTTGGGTGTGGGTCTGACCTTCTTTGAAGTTGTAGTTGACAACTCGGAGATCCTTCAGGTCATCCCATTGGGAGCCGGCATCAACGATGTTCTCCTTCAGCTTGATGTCAGAGATAGCGCCGTAGGAGTTGTTAGTGTTGACGATGTTTCCATTTGTATATACCGTAAAAGATACTGTGCCCCCAGTGGTTGTACTAGTAGCTGAATGCACACCAGCAAGTAACGCATTTGTTGTACCGGCGGCAAGCGACGTCTTTGTTGTTAAACCGTATATGCCAGAGGCAAAGTTCGTAGTATTCCCAAGATTATCAATCCTCATCCGCTCCGTCGGGCTGCTCGCTCCGTCGGCAGTAGTGCTGAACACGAGTCGACCTGGCATGTCGCCATCGCCAGGGGTGCCGTCTACTTCACATTTAATAGATGCTCCTGACTCAAAACTATTTCCATCAGAGCCGTTAAATTGAATGCCCCCAAGAATATCGCCTGAATTAACTACCGTATGAGAACCAATAGTAGAGTTTCTTGAGCGTTGAAGAGCAATCCAAGGGTTATAGTTTGTTCCAAACTCTGACAAGATGGCCGAAGACCCCCAGCCAGACTGACCCCCTGCGCTTGCAATCTGCATTGAAGCCGTTCGTTGTGTATCGCTAGTAGACGTACCAACTAACAACCTGCCGGAGCTGTCGATACGGGCGAGTTCCGTTCCGCTTGTTACTGGATGGTCGGTTGAGCTGATGTTGTTTTTGAAAATAAACTGGCCAGTACTGGAAGAACTACCAAAATACAAATTATTTGAATCATACCCAAGTTTAGCTCTATTGCCAGCACTGGCGCCTATGTCCATCCACGCACTTGCTGTGCCGATATGCAATGGAGCTTGAACTGTAGTAGTGCCAATCCCGACGTTGCCACTGCTATCAATACGCATCCGCTCGGTTGTTGTGCCAGATGCGGCATACTCAAAAACAAGTTGGGCGTTATCATTTTTGATCCTGTAGTCTGCATAAATGTCTTGCCCAAACGTGGTGCCGGTGCCACGCATTAGTTCAATTGCAGGAACCGGACTGGTATTGCTTCTAGCCTGAACACGCAAGGTCGCAGATGAAGCAGCAGGCGCAATATCTAAATCAGCTACAGGGCTGCTATTCCCCACACCTACCTTCCCGTCCGATGTGATGCGAAGGCGTTCGTTAGTGCCGTTAGTTCTAAAAATCAGGCTTCCTGTGCCCGCAGCGCCTCTATCTGTGTCAATATAAAGACTAGTGTCGCTTTGCAGGATCTGGCTATAACCACTTGTATCGGAATCAGTCCAGCGCAGAGTAGGTACACCGGCAATGAGATTCAGTTGCGCGTTGGGGGTGCCTCCAACACCAACATTCCCTGCGCTATCAATAAACAACCGCCCAGTGCCATTAGTCGAGATGGCTACTTGGTCTGCGCCAGGAGAATAGATACCGGTGTTAGCATCACCAGTGAACTTGAGAGAGGGAGTGCCTTGTGAACCAAGAGCAAGTGCAGAGTTACTACCGTCTTCACGGAGCAACGGATGACCGCCAGCTGTGGCAGCATCATGAACAATAAGAGTATCTTTATCAGTATCGACGGTGACTTCTCGGAGTGCACCGGTAAACGTGGAGTGTTCAGAAGTTGTACCACCACGCAGTTGAAGTTGATCTGCCATAAGAGTAATAGTTAAAGAGTTCCAAGAGCGAAAGTGCTACAACCAAGAGCACAAGTATAAGCACTGGTTCCACCGGATTCACCAGTGAAGTGATCATTAGCACAACCAGTGGTTAAGTTACCAAGGTCGATAATTTTAGAACCAGCTGACCCACTAATAGACGCATAAAAATCACCAAAAGATTTAGCACCAAGGTTGATAGCTCGGTCAGCAAGAGTTACAGCATCATTGGCGTTATCAAGTGCTGTGTTAGCCGTTGTATTGGCTGTGTTAGCCGTTGTAACAGCTGCAGATGCGTTAGTAGACGCGGTGTTAGCAGTAGTAACAGCAGCTGAAGCATTAGTGTTAGCCGTGTTAGCCGTTGTGACAGCTGCTGAGGCATTGCTAGAAGCTGTGTTAGCCGTAGTTACCGCAGAAGCTGCGTCAGAAGCAGCAGTGTTAGCGGTAGCGACAGCAGAGTTAGCAGTCGTTACAGCAGAGTTAGCTGTTGTCACAGCACCATCAGCTGTAGTTACAGCCGAGTTAGCTGTAGTAACTGCGCTGTTAGCGGTAGTAACTGCGCTGTTAGCGGTAGTAACTGCAGTCGCAGCAGTAGTAGCTGCACTGTTAGCTGTGTTAACTGCAGCAGTAGCATTAGTAGATGCTGTATTAGCTGTGGTTACAGCAGCACTAGCATTCGTTGAAGCAGTGTTAGCCGTAGTGACAGCAGAGTTAGCGTTAGTAAGTGCAGTGTTAGCAGTACTCAGTGCTGTAGACGCATTAGTTGCTGCTGTGTTAGCAGTTGTGTTAGCGGATGATGCAAGAGTAGATGCATCGTTAGCAGTTGTCGTTGCGTTAGCAGCAGCAGTAGAGGCAGTGTTAGCTGTACTCAGTGCTGTGTTTGCGGTAGTAACTGCAGTAGTTGCATCTGTTGCCGCAGTGTTAGCCGTGCTAAGAGCGGTGTTAGCCGTAGCAACTGCGCTACTAGCATTAGACACTGCACCAATAACTTCGTTATCCGTCTCTTGAACGGCATAGAAGGTTTGAGTAAAGTTAGTGTTTAGATCTTCTGCACGGATAGCTGATCCACTAAAGAACGTAGCTTCTGCTTGATCAATGTTTGTGTCCCTAATAATTTCAATAGAGGCACCATTAGCAGGAGCACTTGTAAATAGAATGGTGGAGCTATTTGCAAAAGAATAGTTGGAAACGACTACACTAGCAACCTTTACAACTACATCATCTTCACTAAGATAAGGAAAGGAAAAGGTGTACTGAGTTGTGGAGCCATCACCTGTGTATGTACTTTTTGTGATTGCCATAGATCCACTCAGAATTTAATACAAGCAAGTAGTGCTACGTTACGTGGGCGGGTTTCAGCACCGCCAGCTGCACCGGTTTGACGACTAGAAGTGTTGTCGTTATCACCAGATCCACTACCAGCTTGGTCTTGACCACTGCTAGGAGTGTTATAAAACTCTTGGTGCGTGTGTGATTTAAATTCATCAGCCTGGAACGAACCAAACGAACGACCACTGTCTACACCACGACCATCATCCCATCCACGAATAAACTCACCACGAAGGTCCGGCAAATTGAACGTGCTGCTACCATCACCTGCACCAAACTGCGTCCCCAAAGCAGCAAACAAAGCAGCGTAAGTAGTACGTGAAACAGCAGCACCATTAGCTTTAAGAAAGCCGTTAGGAGCAGTGCTTGTAGCAACCCAAATCACAGCACCAACAGGGTTGATTGCTTGAGCAAATGTCAACGCCGAGTTAGCGGTAGACACAGCAGAGTTGGCAGTACTAAGTGCTGAGTTAGCAGTTGTGTTAGCGGTGTTAGCAGTAGTGTTGGCGGTTGTAGCAGTTGAGTTAGCGGTGTTAGCCGTGTTAACTGCGTTGGTTGAGTTAGTAAGAGCAGTGTTAGCAGTCGCAGCAATGCCGTTAGCTGTCGTTGAGGCAGCGTTAGCAGTCACTGTAGCGGCGTTAGCCGTGTCCAAAGCCGTTTGAGCCTGGGCAGCAACTGCTGAAGCATCAGCTGCAATTGCTAGTGCTTTCGTCTCTTGGGCAATATAAAGGGACTGAAGACCATTATCATTTAGATCTTCAGCCCGAATAGATGAACCCGCAAAGAACGTGGATTTAAGATCGGTGTCTGCAGTTTCTCGATAAATGCGAACCGCAGCTCCACTGGCGGGAGCTGTGTTAAACTGCAGAGTTGTAGCGTTGGCGAATGAGTATTGAGTTGTAACGACTCCGTTAATGCTTGCTTTAACGTCAGTCTCTTCAAGATATGGGAATGTAAAGGAGAAGGTTACTGTTGAACCATCTCCTGTAAATGTATTTTCAGTTGTAGCCATTACGCTAGTTGTTTAAGGTAATGGGTGGATTAACGATTCTCAAGAATAGGTGCGTAAACCTCACCACGAGTCTGGTAGTACTCATCGTTACGTTTGATAGCACTGCGGTTACGAACCTCTTTATAGGTGCTAAGATTGATCTCAGCAGTTTGTTTTGCTCGGCGCAAAGCTTGGTTAATCTCACGATACAATCCCTTCCAAAGGTTAGGATCAATATCAGGAAGATTAGGATTAGATGCCCGATCAGTTTTAGCTTGTTTAATAGAGCTACGGAACATATCAGCAGGGTAACGCTGCATGATCGCTTGTAGATCACGTCTAAAGTTACCGTCTTGACCAATACGGCTGTAAAGCTCAGACTTCTCTTCAGGACTGTACTCAACACCAAACCTATTTTTGTTAAAGATAGGACGGCTATCGTACTCAATATCAACTAGATACTGACGCTCGGGGCTAATGTCATCATACTGTTTGATAGGACTAATAGCATTCCAAGCACGGGTAAAGAAGTTTTCGGAGTAACCAACAAGTTTACCATCAATCCAGTCATACTTATTAGGCAGTGCACTGGACGGATCCAAAGCATCCAAGAACTTGTTACGGTTACGAAGCAGTTCAAAGAACTCCTGATTAACTTCACGTAGTTGAGGCGACATAAGACGACCCAGCTCGTTACGGAAACCACTGAACGGAACTTGAGCACTAGTAAAGGAAGCAGCCCAACGGCTGATAGCTGCGGGGTTACCGCGAAGCACATCAAACATAGGCTCAACACCAGCCAACATTGACTTGTTAGTCAAGTTAGCAGAGAGCAGGAAGCCTAGCTTGTTTAGCATGTCACCTTCATCTTGCTCAGTGATAACATCAAAGTTATCCATCACGTCAGCAGTCAAAGCCAGCCAATCAGAGATACCAGAAATACCATCGTAGCTGTACCACTTACCGTCTAAACCTTTGATAGAACGGGGTTTCCAGTCAAGATCTTGGCGAGTCTTTTGACGCTGTTGATCGTAATGACCATTACCGTGGATCCGATCGTTCAAGAACAAACCAACACCCATAGTTACAGCCATTGTGCCAATAGCTTTACGTCCCAACACTTCTGCACGATACATGCGGAAGGTATTCTCAATGTTGTCGTCAATAGGCTTACCTGCTGCCGTCAACACTTCGATAATCTCTTCACCAGTAAAGTCATCTAGCCGCTTGTATGCGAGCTTGTTGTACTCTCGTTGAAAGACGGAAATAGGTGCAAACTTATCAGCCATAGCCAACACGTTAGCCGATGTCCGTGGGAACATCAGGAACGGTTTGATAGCAGGAACGTGGTTGATCAGTGCACCAAGGGCATCAACACCAGCGTTATCAAGGTTAAGAGCAATCTCTCGGCTAGCATGATCAACGGCTTTATCGGTAATCATACCGGTAGAATCAAACATCTCCCGATACAACTTCTCATTAGCATCTTTAAGAGTCTGACCGTTGAGCGGCATATCACCGTCAACAAATTGATCAAAGATACGTCCACGAGATTCAACGTTAGCCATCACAGCACGGGTAAAACCGTCAAGAGCTGTCATAGCATTAGCACCGAATCGCAAGATAGGATTCTCTGCTAGGTCGTTGAGCATCTTAGCGTGTTCCCACAAAACCATAGGACCGCTGTTACCGTCACGTTCTGCAGCAATTGCATAAGAGAACAAAGTGTCCATCTTAGCTTCGTTCTTACGCGCAATGTCATCACGCATAATGTAACCCACAGAAGTAGGATCAGTAGAAGCTTTGTGGAACACCTGCATCATGTGCTCTGCACCCTTAGAGAAAGAGTCAGTGATAGCAGTGTACTGGTACCAGGCACGTCTAATCATCTTACCATCGCCACGCAGCATAGCACCGGCGAACGCAGTAGTAGGTTTGAGCATCATCATAGATGCGTTACCATACGCTGCTTTCAACGGAGTGCTGATGGCAGACAACACAGAGTTATAGATGTTCGCCCAGTAGCCTTGAACGATAACGTTGTCGATCTCAGGATTACCGTCAATAAAACCTTTGTGCACATCACCCAGACTTTGCTGAGCGTAGCGGTTCAATTTATAGAGAGTGTCAATTTTACCGTCAGTAAACTCCCATGCCATTTGCAGCGGCATCAGGTAGTTAGGACGTTCCTTGGCAATCTCCCGGAAAGTATTGGTCGTTGCCTTAGCACGTTGCATCAGGTCAGACAGAGCATCCTCAGTCTTAGCACGGGCGTTCTCGGCAATCTCCTGCATAGCGCCAGGATTACGAGCCATTCTAAAACGGTTGAACAGGTTGATGTTGGAAAGACCAGCACCACGATGATAGGAAGTAATACCCTTCTCTACCAGCAAGTACTCCATACGATCCAAGATCTGTTCTTGTGCACGGGATACTGCATCATCAGCACCTTCCATGTAACGAGCACCCTCAGCCAAGTCAGCCATTTGACCGCCCAAAGAGGTAGTCAAATAAGCTTGTGCTTTGAGAGTATCCATGTTAATGTACTCATCCATGTAGCGTTTGATCGCTTTGAATGCAGCGTTGTAGCCGACATCACTCAATGGACGTACTTCACCTTTAAGGGTGTTAACACTGTTTTTAAACTCGTCAAGGACACCTTTGATCATACCCTTATCCATCCGTGGATCAATAAGGATTTCAACCAAGTCATCACCTGCTTTGTCAATCTCTGCAAACGATACCTTACCTAGCTGGTACTCATAATCATATTTACCGGCACCTTTAATGGTGTCAGCCAGCATCTCAATAACTTGACGGCGGCTAGGAATACCACCGTTAGTCATGAACTTAAGAGCACCTTCGCTAATAATGTTAGCTAAGCGACCACGGCTACCAAGGTTTTTGTTGATAGCAGCTTGGTCAGCTGCTGCAGCCAGCACACCACCGTCGTCAACCGAGCGTACACCTTCTTCAGATGCATCAAACATGGTGTGAATACCAGGCATGGGCTCATCCAACACAGGATTAGTGTCAGCCAAGTAATCACCAAGCTCATCCAAAGCTTCTTCACGTTTCTCTGCAGCAGTCAGCATAGTGTCTACAGCAGGGTCATCAGACAAAGCTTTCTTCTTTTTAACCTTAGCAAAGAAGGCGGATGCTGTGCTATCCTTAGGGATAAAACCAGTAGCTTCTTTAGTGCCACGAAGAGCACGAGCAAGCTTAGCAGCAGATTGGAACAGGTCAGTACCAACACCCAGGTAAACACCTTCGTTGATGTTCTTAAGGCGCTTAGTGTCAGTGCTGTCTCCATTCATCGTAGCGATGTCATCAGGAATCCAGCTCCAGGTTTTAGGCCAAGTATTCTTCAGCCAACCAGAAAGGTTATCATCAAACTCATTCAAACGGTTGGTAGCGTCAACGTAGGCACCAGTACCAGCGGCAACACCAGTTTCACCCAAGGTCTTAACAAGCTGGCTTTGACCCAGCCTATGTCCAACACGTAGGTTAGCAGCTTTACCGGCTTGAAGTGCCTTTCGGCCGATTACAACCGTAGGAGTAACAATAGAAGAGATCTCACGTACAGCTTGATTAACATCATTCTGGTACTTTGGACCCTTCTTAAGATTAAGACCAGGGATCTTATTTAGCTCGTCAACAACATAGTCATTCAAGCCTTGACCAGGAGCAGCCAGGAAGTCTACAAGACCCTGCAGTGGACCAAGAGGCTTACGGTCACCGTAGTTCGCGTACATGCTCTCTTTTTCTTCCACTTGCTTAGGTGCAAGTTCTTCTTTTTCTTCAGTAGGTTGCGGTTCCTCTTCTTTTACAGGCTCAGCCTGAGCAGCAGGTTGTTGTGCTGCTTCAGGTTGTGCTTGACCTGTAAACTCTTGCATCTGCTGCCTGGAAGCTTTTTCAGCGTCAACGTTTTCACCCAAGTCAGTCAGAGCCTCTTGGGACATTTGAAACTGATTACTTGTATCAGTATCAGGATTGTTGTCGTACATTAAGAGCCTCCTCTCATCATTTCTTGCCGAGCAGACTTCAGAGCAGCGGCAGCTTTAGTTCTCATAATACTAGCTTTGTTGACTCCATCAGAATAGTAACTACGCCCACCACGATACTCAAACGAAGCAAATTCCTTCGCAAGTTCATCTAGTGCTGCTTCAATATCATCACTCTTACCACTTAAATAAGCACCAACTTTAGGACGTTTCTTAGTAAGAGTAGCATCAAACATACGATCCTGGTTTTCAGGAGTAAACTTGTCATCAAGTGACAGTCCAGCACGTTGAGCCGCTGTTTCTGGATACAAGAACTGATAAGCGCCTACAGCAGCAGAAGCACGACCATCTTTCAGCTTAGCTTTTTGAAACTCAACAACTTGACGGATAGTCATATTAGTCAGTTGAGGGTAAGATTCAGACGGGAACATGGACGTGTAACCACCTTCACCAGAACGAGTCAACCCCCTCAAACCAGCCATGCCAGTTTGTGACAGTGCATATTCTTTACCAGGACGCAACGGAACAGAACTAATAGGAGTAATAGCTCTGCTAATTTGATTCTGGCTAACGTTACCATCAACAAACAGCTTGTTTAAAAATCGGTTTTGACTGGGAGTCAGTTGTTCCAGCTTAGGTCCGATCTCCTGCAGTGCAGGTGGGACAGGCATATCCATAAGATCGTAGGTTCGTTCTAGAAGTTTGGGGAACGGTAGGTTAGGATTGTTACGAGTCAATAAAGCTTTAGCCTGTTGAACACGGACAAACAGCGGGCTGTTTTTATCAATAGACAGCAGGAACGGATCACGCTCCATAATTGTGTTAATCTTCTCAAGATCTGGCTTACTAAACAGTTGACCAGATTTAATTAGACTATTAAAGTCACCGTCATATACTTTGAGCAAACGCTCAAGGTTATGGTAACGTTGAGTAACGTTCTCTGCCTTGACGCCACGCTTACCTAGCTCGTTCTTATAGTTAGTGTACTCAGAAGCTTTCTCAGGATTCTTATAGTACAAACCAGAGGGATTGTCTTGACCACTGTTAGCTTCAAAATGTGCCATCACAAACTTAACTGCCCGCTCAGATGCATCAGCCGGATCAGCACCTTGCTGAATATACTCACGAGTTTTGCTACGCCACATGTTAACCAAATCAGCTTCGATCAGGTTGACAAGAGGAGCAGTTGTACCGTCTGGAGCCGGGCTAGCGTCGTTACGAATCAAGTTGCGTATAGCTTTTTCTTGATCCTTTTTGGACGGAAGATTAAGAGCGTTGCTAGCTTGAATCTCATTAGCATACTTACGTCGCAAATCATAAGAGATTTGGTGAGCATCCAACCATTCATCCGTTAGACCGTTGATAGCCGCTTGTTTAGCCATCAGCGGATCCATCTGCTCATCACGCAGTTTGTCAGGACGATACGCTTTTTCAAGGTTATCAACAAACTTATCGCTGTTGACTTCGCCGTACTTAGGACGCAATTGCTGTTTTAGACGGGTGTAGAACTGAGGATCACTACGCTCTTCTTCAGTAGCGTTCTCAAGGAAGGCTTGAGTTTCAGTGATAACATCTCTCAGCTCTTGTTTCTTTTGGTTTGTAGTGGTCTTGTATTCATCAGCATCAATAGCATCAATCTTGTCAAGGACTCCATCGACACCTTTGATCTCCTTTTCGTACAGCTCCATAAAACTGCGACCCTTAGGATCCCAGCTTACAGGTTGTTCAAGAGCATCGAGTGCATCCGTGTCACCGGCTGCATACCGGTCAACGACAGTTTGCAGAGCAAAAGCACGAGCTTGAGCACGTGTATACGGCTTACCAGTCTTAGGATTGTAAGCACCTTGAGCGTTAGAGATCAAAGTGTTGATGTCCCTATCTTGATGAAAAGCTTGGACTGCATTAGTCAGGAACTCTTCAGAAGTATTGATAGCTTGGTTGTCACGGACTGCTGTGATGAACTCAGCATCAGCTTTATCCATGTGCTGATACATGTATTTCATTGCAGCAGCATTAGGCTGCAACTCAGAAACACCAGACTCTACCATGTAAAGCTGGTGGAACGCCGACATTGCAACTTGTGCACGATCAGCCTTATCATCAATCTGTGAAGGAGTGAAGACGCTACCATCAGCAGCACGTAGGTTAACATCATTCCTCATCAGGAATGCATCACGTGCTTGCTTATATTCTTTACCTTTGTTATCTAAAAAGATTTCTTGTGCGCGGATACGCTGATAGTAAGGTAAGGATTTGATGTAGTTAATTGCTTCTAAAGGTTCACCGTTTCGGGCAGCTTCATCAGCAATCTCATTAACTGTCAGCTGTTCCTTTCCAAGAGCAGCTTTGGTCTGATCATAAATGTTTTGTTGTTCTTCAGATACACCGTAGTTAAAACCTGGACCCATTGCTCGGGCTTTGGCAGTAGCTTTCGTGTATTCACTTTCAATGTAAGCTTTACCCAAGTTCGTAGCAAGTTCCATAGCTTTCGGAGAGAAAGCCTGCAACCCCTTAAGAACGTTCATTTGGGTCTGAAGTTTTGCATTCAATTCAGTATTTTGAACCGACTCTGCTTGAGCAAAGTTACGGTCAATCATACCCATGTTTTCCCGTAGGAAAGAGGATGTGTCAGGAGCCTGATCGGGTGCAAACCCTTGAGCTTGCGTGGCTCCCTGGAACAAATCCTGTTCTTCAAAACCTTTCATTTTTTATGAATGTTAGACGGACTTGTAAGCGCTAAATGCTTGTTGGCCGATGCCCATGATGTTTGCTGCAATACCTAACCCTCTACCACCAGCTGCAACAGAAGGTGACTGAGCAATAGCGGTAAACGGCATAGGAAGATTAGCTACTTGAGCGATGGCAAGTTTATCACGAGAACGTTTCTGTTGTTCCGTGCGTTCCATCCTCATTTTGGTTGCAGTCTTTTCAGACAGAAGCTGTTCTACCAGCTGAGCACGGGTACGTCCGTAAGCACCAAGCGTGGAGACAAGAGCACCACGTCTTGCACTTTTACCGTACACTTCACGTGCTGCAGCAGAACCCACAGCTTGTGCCAGTTGACGCTGCATAGTTTGGCTTCTAAAAGCAGCTCGCCCATAGATTTCATTAAGGCGCATCTGTTCAGATGTCCAAGAGGCTTGAGCTGCTAAAAAGTTGTTTTCAATTTGCCCCTTAACAAAGTCAAGTTTAGCACCAAAGGCACTAGCAATCTGCTCGTTCTTTTGTTGACGTGCAAACTCGTTAAGTTTTTGGGTCAGTGTGTTTTGATAAGTCTGGTTGTAAACCTGTTGCTCACGGGCTTTACCGGCTTGAACCATTTGAGCAACACCCAAAGCCAGTTGACCGCCAGCAAGAGCGAGGCCAATGGGGTTTAGCGCCATACCGGCTGAAGCCGCTGCACTACCACCACCACTTGAAGCTGCTCCTCCTAAACCAGACTGTAAAGCACTAGTAGCAGAAGTACCAGCTCCAAAGGTCTGCCCTACACCAGTAAAACCAGATGCCGGAATCATGGTTCCTATTGTTGACATAATCGTACAATCTCTATAGAGTAAACATTGTCAGGTCCATCCGGAAAAACCCGTAGTACCTTAAAACCTAAAAACCTAACTAATTTAATAAGTTGGGTATTTTCAATATCAATAGTCGTCCATAGATAAGGACGATTTATATGTTTCATTAACGCCAAGCCAAATCTAACCCAGGTTCTAGGTTTATCTTTGACTACATTAGTCATTTGTACCCAGAAGCTGTTATCTGGACTAACTCCATATGCACCAAAGAGACTCCCATCCGGTCCGTAGATCAGGTAGGAGTCATCTTCATGGATATACAAAGCCAGTGAAAGAACTGGATGCTGTCCAACTCTTTCAAAATCCTGCAAACCTCTCGGTAGCATTTGACTGGTTAGTTCTAATACGTCGTTAATGGTAGCTGGTTTAAAGGTGAAACCACGGGTGGATGTAGTCATTAGCGTCTATAGAAACCAGTGTTATATTTACCTTCCCAATTCAAACTCAACAGACTAACTGGGAACGGAGTGTCACCAATAATTTTAAAGGTGAGGTTCTCGTTACGTTGATAAATTGGAACGGTGTGAATAGCGTCAGCAGACATGTTAACGTTATTCAAGTTGTAAGTATTAGGAGCAGTAGCTTCAATAGTGTTGCTCCATTCAGGTCTGCCGGTAATCGTGACGTCATACTTCACAGGACCGCTAAGTCCGGTGGAAACTTTAACGCGATGAATGATAAGGTCAGAGGTAAAGTCAGAAGTAGCTGCTTGACCTTCGGCTTGAGTCACAAAGAACTTAGGAAGTTCAACAGTCATCGTATAGACATACCCAATGATCAGATCTCTACCACGATAGTCACCGTCTACATCGACGTAATAGGCACCTGCAGTCCCCTGTACGGTGGGGTAAAGCACTGCCCCTACCGATTCACTAGCTACACCGTTTGCATCGCCTATGTAGCCTCCTAGAAGCAGCACAGAGAACGTCTTACCACTGATGTTATCATAAGGTAAGAAGATACGGGTAGTGTCAGCACTAGAGTTGTAGGTACGGTAAGGATTAACATCCCAGATGTCAAGGCAAATGTCAGTCTTTTCACCAGTAGAAAGGGTCAAGAAACCCTCTTCATTTGCTTGAGTCAGGTCATAGGACTGAACAAATACGTTAGTACCGTCGGTAACCGTTGCATAGTAAGTACTAGCATCAAAGAATTGATCCAACAACGTACCAGTCAACTCCCACTTATACCAAGCAGATGCTCGTTGTTGTCCTTGCTCCAAGAATTTATACTGATACAAAGTGCTGCTACCAGTTGTCCCAAGTGAAACAAGTGACAATCCTGGAGATGCAATCAATGAATCAATACCAGAAGGAACAAGCTCAGGAACAATCTTAGTTTGTTCAATCATAACCGGTGGACGATCAGTGCTAATCTCCGCCAGTTCAAACAGACGAGTGAACAGTGGAGTCTTAGACACAAACGCCAAGGTAGTACCAAGGTTAACTGCCTCTACATTTGCATCACACTCATAACTTGACAACTCGTTAATCTTAGCTGTCTTAGGA
>Ga0222718_10003198_pt1 | contig 14165 bp, 11 predicted proteins | sample C33_27DmetaG_FD_165045 | JGI IMG/M metagenome (GOLD analysis project Ga0222718, IMG submission 165045) | Estuarine water microbial communities from San Francisco Bay, California, United States - C33_27D | ecosystem: Environmental > Aquatic > Marine > Unclassified | place: USA: California... | reverse complement strand
GGCACTGGGCGGTACCGAGGTCGGAGGAATCGTTGTCGCATCCGGCGCTGGTGTCTGGACAACTACCTCGTCAGATTCAACTTCGGGTTGCGCAGGAGTTGCAACCGGTACGAAAGTTGGCGGTAGTGCGGTAGCTTCTGTACTGACCACAACGTTTACGGATTTCGGAGTTGTTTCGGCGTCTGTCGTAATGGATTCTTCAGCTACGACAGGTGCGAGTTCGACCTCGGCGCAGCTCACAATCGATATGAGTGCAACTGAAGCGACAAAGAACTTAGCGACTAGCCCTCTGTATCTCTGTCTATGTGAGCGCTGAACACCCATAAGTAAAGAATCTCGATTCCCACTACAGCACTACATCTTGATCTTCTTCGCTGATACGTTCAGTTTGCAGTTTGTGAGTGATGAGCGCATTGGGGTCAGCCCGAGTATTGGGTGAGCGTACCGAAATCGCACGATTGCAACAGTAAGAATTTGATACTGAATCAAGTTCAGCATGACAACAGGCAGAATGATCGCTCTGAGGGTCGTATAATCGGGCGGTTGATTTTTGTAGATTGCGGTTTGTAACGGTGCATTAGGCGTTCGAAACGCTGCAATCGAAGTGTCCAGCTTGAACTCGGTGACGGCTGGATTGGTTCTCCCCCAGAAAGAATTTTCGAATGGCAGAAACTAGTTTCGATCTTGTTGTTATCGGTGCGGGTCCCGGCGGCTACCACGCTGCAATTAGGGGCGCTCAGCTTGGGTTGAGCGTTGCGGTTGTTGAAAAAGACGATGGCACTGGCATCGGCGGACTCGGTGGAGTTTGTTTGAACTGGGGTTGTATCCCTTCGAAGTCGCTTCTCAAGAACGCTGAAGTTGTGAACCACCTTTCACACGCAGAAGACTGGGGCATCGAGGTTGGCGAGTGGTCGGCAAGCATGTCGAAGGCTGTTGATCGTTCCCGCAAGGTTTCCAAGGCGCTAACTGGTGGAATTGGATTCCTGTTCAAGAAGAACAAGATCACGCTGGTTATGGGTAAGGCGACTCTGAAGTCGTCAACTCAGATCGAAGTTGAAGGCGGCGAGACGCTAACTGCCAAAAATATTGTTATTGCAACGGGCGCACGTGCTCGCAGCTTGCCGGGTCTTGAGATTGATGGTGAGAACATCATCACAGCTCGACACGCACTCGAACTTCGAGAGCAGCCAGAAGCGGTCGCCATCATTGGTGCTTCGGCGATCGGTTGTGAATTCGCCTACTACTTCAACTCGTACGGTGTGAACGTAAAGATGTTCGAAATGCTCGGTCACCTCGTTCCACGTGAAGACGAAGAGGTTTCTGTCGAGCTGGAACGTCAGTTCGGTCGACAGGGAATAGAGTTCGCAACTTCTGCCAGCGTTTCAGGCGTTGAGAAGAAGGACGGACGACTCGCTGTTCAGTACGAAGTAGACGGTGAAAAGCAGGAGTACATCTGCGACAAGGTGCTACTTGGTGTTGGTGTTCAGCCAAATACCGATGGCATTGGTCTTGAGAACGTAGGCATTACTACTGCAGGACCCGGATTTATCGAAGTCGATGGCAACATGCGAACCAACGTCAGCGGCGTTTACGCCGTTGGTGACGTGAACGGCAAGCTGATGCTTGCGCACGTTGCGTTCGACCAGGGTGTTGTGGCTGCCGAGACTATTGCGGGTCACGAGGTTGAGCCTATCGAGGATTATGTGAACATGCCTCGATGTACCTACGCTCAGCCGCAGATCGCTTCAATTGGACTTACCGAGGCGCAGGCGCGCGAGAAGGGCTTGAACTTGAAAGTCGGTAAGGTTCCGTTCCAGGTTGCTGGTAAATCGGTTGCGATTGGCGAGCCTCAGGGCTTCGTGAAGGTTCTAACCGACGATGACACGGGTGAGATTGTTGGGGCGCACATTATTGGCCCTGAAGCTACCGAGTTGATCGCTGAGGTTGGCATGCTGCAGATGCTTGAAGGAACAAACTTAGAGCTGCACAAGATGACTCATGCTCACCCGACGTTGTCGGAGGCTGTGAAAGAGGCTGGAGCAGCGGTTACGAACGAGGCAATTCACTTCTAAAGCCTCAAGGCTTGTTTTCTGAAAGATCGTTTATTGAAGCCTGAGTCGAAAGATTCAGGCTTCTGTTTATGAGGAGCCTAATACCGTCGCTAAACATAGTCTCGCTTCACCCTCTTCCACCCTGTAACACCCAGAATTAGAGTCTTCTCTGCTTGTCTATTTGCAATAGATGTGCGCGGATGATTTACCTGCAGGATAGGGAACTTGCCGCATGAACCCAGTTTGGAGCAAATTGGCGATATTACATGCCATCTGTAGAATCTCATTCTATGTTCATACCGATATTGCAAACAGCGGCTCCACCACCTGAGACTATTTCAGTCAACAGCCTTGATGCCACCATTCGTCTTGTTGGTGCGTTTATCGGTGGAGGACTATTGCTTGTTGCCTTACTTAACTTCTGGCTAAGATGGCGAAAGAATGGTCTTGAGATGGAATTGCTAAGGGCACAAATAGCGGATATCACAACGACGGAAGGTACAACGAATGCGTTCCCTTCACTCGGTGGACTAGCAACAAAAACTCGTGCATAACGTTTGCAAGAAAAAATCAACTCGCTTCGGCCAGAATCCAGACTGAAGAAAGCCAAAATGAAATGGTACGGCTCGTTAAAATTCCTTGATGAACTATTCGCAGACTTCTCGTCTATAGGATTTCAACTGAGCAGAATGTTGCTGCTGGCTGTGGCGATATTTTTGGTATATCAGGTAATTTCGACAGGGTACGACCTGATACAGGTTATAAATCAAAGTCCAACTCTTGAAGGGCTTGAATAGAAAGACTTCGCTCTTCCGCAGTTGGATGGTATGGGGTGTGTTTAAATTCTTTCCCCACTAGGGAGAAGCTTGGAAAAAAAATGACTAAAAAGACGAAGATTACTCGGTTGTATACGGGGGATGACGGGCAGTCGCATTTCGAGGATATTGAGATCGAAATGGAAGACAATATTGTGGGTCACATCTCAAAAACTTACAGCGCGTCGGGTATTGTTTTTCGAGAGACCAGTGAGTCGTACGACTACGATTTCCACGTTGCTCCGGCTCGGCAGTACGTCGTGAATCTCGAAGGTGCGGTGGAGATAACCGTCGGCTCTGGTGAGAAGCGCGTTTTCGATACCGGCGAGGTGTTTATCTGCGAGGACACCACGGGACAGGGTCACATTTCACGCGCGGTGAACGGGCAAGTGCGCAAATCTCTGTTTGTGACGTTGGAAGACAACGAGATAGCGCGCTAAGTATGTAATTTTAGAAATTCGATTACTCGGTCGAATGCCGCTTGCACTTCAGGGGTGGCGGCTGACTCGGGGTTGTTGTCGAAGCCGTGGGGTCCGTGTTCTATCGTGATGAATTCGTGCTCGATACCGGCTGATTCGAGTTTGGATGCCATGAGAACTGACTGCTCGTACGGCACGTCGGTGTCGTTGTTGCCGTGAAGCAGGAGAGTTGGCGGGTAGTTCGAATCGACGTTTTCCTCTGGGCTGTAGGGCGTGAAGTGGTCAGCTTTGCTAATCGGGTCGTGACCGCCAACTTTTTCGGGCCAAAGTCCGTTCTGTCGACACCAGAGGTAATAATCTCTTCGGCGTGGGTCTTGTGAGCCGTCGGCGATTTCGGTCGTGCCTACGGCAGCGTGGGCTTCGGCTTCAGTGAACATGTTGAATTCGTTCGAGTAGAACGGGTCGGGCTTGCTGTACCACTCGCCAACGAGGTTGCCGTAGCCGTAAAAGGCGACGAGCGCTTTCGGGGTGGGTTTGATGCGATAACCAGTCGTGAGGGTTAGATACCCGCCTGCTGAATGCCCGATTACGGCGAGTCGTGACGAGTCGATTCCTAGTTCGTCACGGTGTTCTTCGATCCAGTTGATGGCGTCTTCGACGTCTTCAACAATTAGCGGAAGTTTGGTTTCTGGGGCGAGTCGGTAGTCGATGGAAACAACGGCGAATCCCTCTGCGAGATACCGTTCGAGGTGATGGGGTCGGACTTGCTTGCGACTGCCCATGATGAGCGCACCGCCGTGGATCCAGACGATGACGGGCTTTGGGGAGCTGTCGCTGGAGTCAGCGCCGTAGATGTCGAGTTGTAGTTCGAGGTCGGCGGTTGTTTTGTAGGTGCGGGTTTGCATGTTTGTGAGGAGGGGGGCAGGTTCTAGGGCTATTGTCGGCTTATCTGTCGTCCTTCGAGAACCTCAGGATGACACTTTTGTCCTGTCCATCAGCATTCGGAACGTAAGACTATCGACTGCATTTCTTCGTCTCGACCGTAGTCAATCCTTAGCTAGTCGAAGCGCGGTCACAGAGTGGACTGATCCCGGATGGAGATGGCATGGACAATGCTGGTTATGAACGATTCCACCCTCACCCTAGCCCTCTCCCCCGGGGAGATGGGATCGTGCTTGGCTGTCTCTACACAGCGAATGGTTTTATTTTTTCGAAGTTGCCGTTGACGATTGGTTTGGCTTCGACTTCGAGCCAATCTTCGAGGATGTCGGTGTAGAGACCTCGGAAATCGTTGTTGAATGCGAGATCGCCTTGCACCCAATCGGCAGGGTTGATCGACGGGTATTCGGCGTAGTGTCCGCCTTCAACCTGGTTACCGACGACAAACGCAACTCCGCCTGAGCCGTGATCCGTTCCAGTGCCGTTGTCGAGAACACGCCGGCCGAATTCGCTGAACATCAGCACGGTAACTTCATCGCCCAAGCCGTGTTCTTCAAGATCATCAAAGAACGAGATTAGCGAACTCGAAACGTGGCTCCACAGGTTCGACTGTAGAGCGACCTCGTCGGTGTGGGTGTCGAAGCTGCCGTACTGGGTGTAGAAAACCCGCGTGCCGAGATCGGCAAAGTGAACTTGTGCAACGCCTTTGAGACTCTTGGCAAAGGGATTGTCTGGGTATTCGACGTTCGACTTGTACTTGAGCGGTGCTGCTTTGAGGATGTCGGCTCCACGCATCGCATCGAGCCCGGTCTGCCCCAGATAGTCCATAACGGTGTCTGAGCCGAGCAAAGGCGTGTACATGCGGCTGAAGGCGTTCAGAGCCTGCTCGCGCTGGTCGGTACCGGCTACTCCGGTCAGCAAGCCATAGTTTTCGAGATCACCAACTGAAGCAACTGGCACACCGGGCGCTGCAAGTGCTCTTGGTAGGCCGTTTCCGAAATTTACGGCTGTAACAGGGTTGCTGCCTTCTGGATCGAGCTCTTTGATCGCCTGACCTAGCCAACCTTTTGATCCGACCGTGGTTGGTTCGGCGGTGTGCCAGATGTCCATAGATCGGAAGTGAGAGCGGTTGGGAGTTGGATAACCGATGCCATGAATGATCGCCACTTTGCCCTGATCGTAGAGCGTTTTCATCGGCCCCATGCCGGGGTTGAGTCCGTAGCCGCGGTCGAGAGGGATGACTTGGTCGTCGGTGATGCGAATGTTGGGGCGTGAGTCTTTGTAGAAGCCGTCCTGATAGGGAACGATGCAGTTTAGGTAGTCGTTGCCGCCTGATAGCTGGATGACTACGAGGACTTTTTCTCTTGTTTTGTTGGGACGGTCGGTGGTGGTCATGGTTTTGGTTGCTTTGATCCTTCGACACATTCGACTAGCTCTCAGTGCAGGCGGGGCTCAGGATTATGTTGGTTGCGGTTGGCTGGATCGGGTAGATGTTGGTGTTTGGACGTTTGACCCCGATTTTCATCGGGGTGACAGTTTTCAAAAACTACTCTTGGGATCGTTGGTAGACCTGTAGGCGGTGGCGGAGGGAGTCGGTGATTATTAGTCGACCTTCGGGGTCGATTTCTATCGCGGTGGGATCCCAGAGGTAGGCTTCAACTCGTGATGAGATCTCGTGCGGATCGTCGGTATCGACCTCGATGATCGAACTAAAGCGTGACCGTGCCTCCGCTTCGTCGGCGTTGGCGTCGAGATATTCCTGTGCCCACGGTGAGACAGTAGCTTCGCCTCTCACTGACTGCACAAAATTCCAGTTCGAATCGAACATTTGAACTCGCTGGTTGCCCCAGTCGGCGACGTAGATGTAACCGCCCTGATCGACGGCTACATCTGAAGGCCTATCGAACTTGCCTTCTGCACGCCCGCTAGATCCGTACATGTCGATGAACACGCCATCGTTCGTGAACCGCTGGATTCGGTCGTTGCGCCAGTCGGCGACATAGATATTGCCTTCTGAATCGGTGTCGATGCCCCAGGGGAGGTTGAATTCGCCTTCGCCAGAGCCTTCTGAACCGAAGTGCGAAATGTATTCGCCATCGGGGGTCATTCGCTGAATTCGATTGTTGAGGTGATCGACAACGAGCAGGTCGCCGTTTGAAGTGAATTTCAGACCTGAGGGTCCGCTGATTTGTCCGGGCTCACTGCCCTGTTCGCCCCACTTCGAGATGAACTCGCCATCGGGGTCGTAGACCGTGACTCGATTTAGCTCTTCATCGGCTATGTAAACCCGGTCGTCGGGTCCGTGAGTAATTGCCGTTGGACCTGTGAACTGGCCATCACCAGTTCCGTCGCTTCCAAACTCGTGGTACCAGCCGTGGTGCACATCACAAATTCCAACGCGAATGCCGAGTCGGTGCATGGGACTGCGATTAACGGCAAAGATTCGTCCGTCGGGTCTTATAGAGAGATCGACAGGGATGTGAAATCCTCTGCCCCCGACATCGGCTCCGAAGCCGACAGTATCGACGTAGTTGAGTTGTACTTTTGTTTGGGTGGTCATGATGGATTAGACGAACTGATATTCACGGGTGGCTACGATGAGTTGTAGGAGGGAGGCTATGGCGTTGCGTGCTTCGTCGGAGTTGCCGGCTTGCGTGTCGTCCTTCGAGAGCCTCAGGATGACATTTTCTTGGGTAAATTCCACTAAGCCGCTTCGGGTGTCGTCGGCTATTTGCAGGTTGCCTAGATTTTCGAGTGATGCACTAACAAGTGATTCGGCAGTAGGTGTTGAGCCGGAATCGGTGCGAATGCGATCGATGAGTTCAACAACGCCCTTTCGTGTGGCATCTCCGATGATTCCACCTGCGAAATTCACTCGCATGACCATCGAACCGGTCGATATCCAATCTGTGCCACCCATCCAGCCTTCGACGCTCGGAGGGGCGTAGATGTCTTGCCCCATAAAGCCGCTCGCTGCGATGTGATCGTAAACATCGTGAGTTGGACCGTCATAGCCGCCTGAGAGTCGCAAGGTACCGACAACCAATTCAATCGGGCTTTTTACGCGTGCATTCCAACTTGCTTGCGACTTGAACGCATCGGACAGGAACAATGCTCGGAGCATTGCTTTGATGCTGTAGCCCGAATCGAAGTAGGCGTCAGACATCACTCTGATCGCTTCGGGGTCTTTCGGCGGGAAGTGTGGCCATTGCGGCACTGGAAGTTCGTCGGCCAAGAAGTAGTGATACAGGTGACGGGCGATGAAGCCAGCTGTGGCGGGGTTCTTGCAGATTAGATCAATGATGTCCTCACCGTTAAAATTGCCGGTTTCGCCTAAGAAGGTCTTCTCGCCGTCATCGTGGTCGTCGGGATCGTACTTGAATTGCCAATTGATGTATCCGTACGGTCGCATCGTGTTGTTGCGCATTTTCAGCGCCATGTAGTCGGTGTTCTCGACTGTCCAACCCGTGAACGCCCGTGAGCACTCTTTAATATCTTCTTCGGTGTAGTTGCCTAAGCCCATCGAGAACAGTTCAAGGATTTCACGACCATAGTTCTCGTTTATTTCGTCCTTGTGGTTGTCCTGATTATCGAGCCACAGGATCATCGCAGGATCTTTCGAGAGCATGAGCAACAGCTCATCGAAATTGCCTAGTCCGTACTTGCGGAACATGTCGAGCTGGGTCGACATTGCCTTGCCTTGGATCAGCTTGGTCTGCCCTGTTGCGAACACTCGGTGCCAGAAGAGATTCACCTTTTCGACGAACGGGGCATCGGTATTGACCATGTGGTAGAGCCAGTTGCCTGAACTACTTGGTTTCGTTCGCAGATCGGACATATCGACGTGGTAGCGGCGAATGATGTCTTGAGGCATTGCTGCTGTATCGACGGCATCTAGCAGCTCGTCGACGGCCTGTTCGTAACTGAGCTTCGCGAAATGTCTGAGTTCGGCTGAAGTGCCGCCGAAACCCGCTCGCCGCAACAGGTGCGCAACGAGTAATTCGTCAGTTCGCGATTCGGTAGTGGTCATTTAGGTGAATCCTCACTAGGTCTCGATGGGCGAGAGTTTAGCGGAAGATTTCACGTGCGCAAGGTGGGGTGGCAGAACATACATTCGGCCCAAATGTCATTCTGAACTCGATTCAGAATCACTTGCTTCGGATGTAGTCGTCTTGAGCGGCTGTGTTAACGAACGGCAGGGTCGAATTATTTCGCCTGTTGGTTAGAGATTCTGAATCAAGTTTAGAGTGACAACGTGAAGGCGATTCGAAAACAGTCGAGAATAGTTAGTCAGCTACCGAATTACGAGATCATTAGGCCTGAGCGAACGCTTGCACTATTTCGTCGTTGGATTGACGAAGGATGCTTGGGTTTACGTGCAATAGCGGCACATGCCACTCGCTGTTGGGCCAGGTGACGACTATTTTGTTATTGCGCAAGTTGGCTACGAACTGGTCGGTGTCTATTGCATCGTCGAGAATCAGTTCGAAGATATTTGAGCCGTGTTCGAAGGTTTTGATCGAAATGTTAGGCAGCTTACTAATCTCAGTAAAAAGCTCTGTGGCTTTCGCGAACGACTCGGCGAATTTTGCTTCGAAACCTTCTAAACCGTTGAGCGAAAGACTCGCTGCGAGGTAGCCAAACGGTATTCCGCCACCAAACATTCGACGGTCGTTGAACATGCCGCCGATAAATTCTTTTGTTCCAGCAAGAATGCCGCCAAATGGTGCACCAAAGTATTTGTAGCTCGACACATAGACGCTATCTAAGAGGCTTGTGTAGTCCTTGATGCCAATGCCGGTTGCAGCAGACATCATGTAGAGCCTTGCGCCATCGAGATGCACTGGGATGTTCTCTTCGTGGCAGAGGTCGGTCACGGCCTTCATTTCGTCCCATGGCATGATTTGACCCGCCTGGCGACGTACCGGGGTTTCTATCGATACTGCGCCGACTGGGTTAAGCACTCGGCCTGTTACCGACATTTTCAGAAGTTCTTTTAGTTCGTCGGCAGTGAAATATGGCCTGTCAAAGGCGAGCGGAGTTGCGTTGATGCCGCAGAGGCGGGCGAGAGCGTCGCCTTCGTCTTGATAGATGTGGCTTTGCTCTTGCAGGGCGATACGGGCATTCATGCCGCAGTGCTTACGGAGTCCGAGAATATTTGCCATCGTTCCCGTTGGCATCCATATGGCGGCTTCTTTGCCCAGTTCGGCAGCCATGCGGGTTTCGAGCTCTTCTACGGTTCCTCCGAGAGAGTATTTGTCGGGCTGCAGCTTGCCTTCAGCGAGCAACTGGTTGAGGCGTTCGATGGTCGATTCTGGCGTGTGCGGTTCGCCATCGCCAGAGAAGACGACAGCGTTCGGATCGCTTGCTGGGTCGGCGGGTTGAACTTTTGCTTCGGGTTTCGGTGTAGAAGTTGCCATTCGGTGTCGACTGCCTCTGAATTGCTGCTGCGTGTTGGCTGCTTTGGATTGCGGAGGGGAGTGTATGCGGAAATGTTGCGGCGTGCAGGTTTTGGTTTATTGAGGGAGACAAAACTTACCCCCGTCACGACCGAATTACATCCTGCAGCCCCGTCGAAGGACGATGGTGAAGCGGATAGATCTTGGTCGATTCAGGAGCAGGCTTGTGGCTCTGGAATTTGGATTCGGGCCTCAAGCGTAACTCTTGCTTAAGGTGCCTAACCCAGGTGCTTGAAACGAGGTCCCTCCACTACGTCGGGAAGAGGGAGCGGAATGATTGGCTACTTCAAGATGACGTGGGTGCGTTCTTGGCTGCTTGAAGCATGCCTTCGAGTTGTGCAGTGTCGACTCCGAGTGTTTTGGCAGTTTCGGCGTCGGTTGCAGATTCTTTGGTGTTGCCAAGTTCGGCATGAATTACGGCGCGGTTGGCGTGGGCTTCGCCCCAGTCGGGTTTGAGCCGTATTGCTTCAGAAAAATCTTTGAGTGCACTTTCGAGCTGATCTAACTGGTAGTGCGAGTTGCCTCGGTCGAGATAGGTATCGGGGTAGGACGGGTTGAGTCGTACTGCGGTGTCATAGTCGACTATTGCCTTTTCGTATTGGCTATCCATGGCGTAGGCGTCGGCTCGATAGTGGTGAAGCTTTGCCGATTCGGAAGAGCGCTGGATTGCTTCTGAAAAATGCTTTATCGCCTTTTTGGGGTGTCCTTCATCGACCTCACGAACGCCGTTTTTGAATATGTTTAGCGTTTTTTCGGGCGTGGTGAGTTTGCTCTGCCGATAACGAGTTTTGAGATTGGTTATCCAGTTTGAGATTGGATTTGGCATGGGTGAGAAGGAAGCTAGTTGTGGGTTGAGCCTTCGGGTTTGGGATCGCGAGATACCATTTCAAGCCAGTTGCCGTCGGGATCTTGGAAGTAGATTGCGTATCTAGCCCACGGGTATTCGAGATCACGTTCGTAGGTCGGTCCGTAGGTTTCGATACCTCGTTCTTCAAGCAATTTTCGCCATTCGGGAACGCTGTCGACCACCATTGCAGCGTGTGCGGAGCCGGGTCGGTTTCGGTCGTGTTGATCAGATCGCTTTTCGCCACGAGGTCGCATGTACTCGATCAGCTCAATCGAGTGTCCGTCGCCGACACCCACGTATGCCTGACGCATTTTCACGTTCTGGTAGCCGACCACTTCGGATATCCACGGCGTTTCAGATATTGCGGGGTCACGTTCGATGTTGAATCCCAGAAAGTCGACATAGAACTCGAGAGCTTTGTCGAGATTTTCGACGATGAATCCGGTGTGGTAGATGGTTTGGATGGATGGCATGTTTTTTTGGGATTCAACTCGGATCAGCAGGTGAATTAATACCTCGTCTCGACTGCAGCGATAGCGGAGTGGAGAGATATTGGTCTTTAGGTGTCAGTTTACGCAGGCGGGGCAGTACGAACTTACGCCTTCGTGTATCCGTACATCAAAATCGCCTAAGATCCCTCCGCTCCGGTCGGGATGACGGGGAAGCTGTACTCGAAATTGTCGATATCTCCCTCACCCTAGCCCTCTCCCGCTGGGAGAGGGGATAAGGGGACGAAAGATCCTGAAAATGAATTCAGGATGACATTGGTGGTTCACGCTAGCAGGCTAATCGGGTTCGTACCGGCAATGGTCCCTCGGCTGCGTTGTCGCTTCGGTCGGGAAGAGGGTGTGTTTAGATCCGATAGTACTTTTCGGCGTTGGTGCGGAAGAGTTTTGTTCGTTCTTCTTCGGTGAAGTCGGATGTTATTTCGTCGTAGGCGTTCCAAACGGTTGCGTAGTCGCTGAAGAGGCTGTCTACAGGGAAGTTCGAGGCGAACATGCAGCGGTCGACGCCGAGAATGTCGATAGTGTCGAGCACGAACGGCCAAATTGACTCAGCGGTCCACGTTTGATCGAGCATTCCGAGTGCAGAAATTTTTGCCGAGATATTTGGAGCCGTTCCGAGGGCTTCTAACCCTTTTCGCCATTCACGAAGCTCACCCGGGGATCGACCAATGGGCATTGCAGTGTGATTCAGGATCATCGGAACTTCGGGAATGTCGTTACCTAGCTTGGCGGCCTCTTCGAGTTGCCACGGCCAAACTTGCAGATCGAATGATCCGTCGAACTTGCCGAGAAGCTTAAATCCTTCTCGCCATTGGGCATCTGACATAAGCCTGCCAGTTTCGGCGAATCGGAAGTTTGGCTTGTCGTCCGACCAGTTGAGCATGTGTCGAATTCCGCGCCAGTTGGCGTGCTGAGCGTGGCGTTCGAGAGTTGCTTCGACGTTGGGGTCGGAGAGATTTGCGAATCCAATGATGGCGTGTGGCATGCCTTTTGAGTTTGGATCATCGGCGACGCTTTGCAGCCATGCGGTTTCGCCAACGGGATCGGCGTTGTGATCCCATTCGGCCTGAACGTGAACCGATTTCACTAGCGGAATATCTTTTGCACCTTCGTGCAGATCTCCAATTAGCCACGATTTTCGTATCGCCGAGTAGTCGCCAACGAAGTGATCGATTGGTTCTGTGAGCCACGGGTAGGGATTGTTTTCGAGATCCCAGAGGTGGTGATGGGTATCGATGAATGGCGGGACGGTCACGAGGTGGTTCCTATCTTGTGCCGGTATTTGAACTGGTCGGCACAGTTTAGCTACTTCAGAACCATGATGGTCGAAGTGCGATAAGTAAGAACACAATCCGTACTCGCCAATTACAGGCGCTAGAGCTGCGGCTGCTGGCGTGAAGTACGACCACCTAGATCTAGAACGGCAGGGTTAGCTGCAGGTGGGATTGGTATGTGACCGTCATTAGTCCGAGAAGGACCAATGTTCCGAATATGGCGGTCATCGTTCTGAGCATGTACATCGTTCCAGAATTTCACGTGCGTGAGGCGCGAGCATCGGTGGACGCACGGGCCAGAGTTTCGTGAATCAGCGAGGTTTGGTGGTGAGGCTGAGTCGGGAGACCGCTGAGTTCGGAAGATTGATCGTGAAACCATTCGGCGTTGCTCAGGGCAGGCACGGATTCAGGATGACCGGGTCGGGGTTTGGCGCTGGATCGAACGTAGGGTGAGGAAGCGGGTATCTCCCTCACCCCAGCCCTCTCCCGCTGGGAGAGGGGGTTTTGCAGTGCGAAGCGCTGCTGTTTACGGCGCTCGGAACAGGTAGATCGCCCAGCCTACGGTGTCTCTGCCGTGTTTGAGGTAGAGATCGTATTCACCACGTTGCTTGTCGAGGATTTCGACTGCGTCGGGGTCGTCTGGATTTTCTTCAGCGAACAGTTCGGCAGCTCGTAATCGCAAACCTTCGTATCGATCCCAGTCGTTGTGATCGCTAACGATCGTGTAGAGCAGGTTTAGTCCTGCTCGTTGAGCTATCGCCATGTTTTCAGCATGAGCGACCATGCTGTTTGCAAAGTCAGGTTCAGCTTCGATGTAGCCGGGTTCAGGATCTTTGAGCTTGTAGGGCTCGCCAAGAAGAATCAGCCCACCGGGTTTGACCAAATTCTTGAGTGCTTCGATTGTTCCGAGGTGACCACCCCAAACCCAGCTTGCACCGAAGCACATCGCTAGATCGAACGAATTTGGCTCGAAATCCTGTTTGGCGCCATCGCCTTCGATGAATTCGGCCTTATCTTGTAGCCCTCGTGCGATGGCACGCTGGCTCAATGCTTTTACTTCGTACGGAGAAATATCGACTCCAATGCCGGTGGCATCATACTTTTCGATAATTCTCAGTAGTTGCTCGCCTTTACCCGATGCTATGTCGAGAACGCGTGAGTTCGGCTTGAGAGGCAGGAGGCTGATGATTTCATCAGTTTTCGCCTCTGATGTCGGGTTCATAACCAGGTGGTCGGCGTGAGTTACGCCGTAGTACTTCCAAATGTTCATTGTCTTGAGGATGCCGTGAGGCATCGAATGTTTCTGTGCTTGGCACGTAGTTGCACGCGTTCTCTCAGAGCCAGACTAACTGGCGGATTTTGGACCGAGTACTATGTGCAGAATTGCGGAGTCGAACTGATTAGTCGACTTGGTCGGTAATTAGTTGATTACCGAGCGCGACGTGCACCGTGAGGTTGATGTAATGAACATAAGTGTTCAGTTTATCGAGCGGATCGTCAGCTCTGCTAGTAAAAACCAATCATTGCCTACAGCTTGCGCAGTTCTTTTGAGGTGAGGATGATTCCGAAGTTGACGAACAGGTAGATCAGGGTGCTAATTACGATCATCTGTGCGTTGCCGATGATCGTGCCGATCCATGCGCCCAAGAACCATCCGAACATCATCGATTGCAGCGAGAGGCTGAATACCGACATCACTCTTCCAAGCATTTTGGGGTCGGATTGAAGCTGAAGGAGCGTGATTGTCGATGACGCCCAAACTGGAATCGCCGCTCCAATTGCCACGAGTGAAGCCAGAGTGAGATAGAAGTTGGTAGATAGCGCGAACACGATATCGGCGGCAACGAATACGACC
>Ga0222718_10003196_pt1 | contig 14180 bp, 15 predicted proteins | sample C33_27DmetaG_FD_165045 | JGI IMG/M metagenome (GOLD analysis project Ga0222718, IMG submission 165045) | Estuarine water microbial communities from San Francisco Bay, California, United States - C33_27D | ecosystem: Environmental > Aquatic > Marine > Unclassified | place: USA: California... | reverse complement strand
ATTGTTGGTGGTATTATTGCTGTACCTGCAGCGGTTGCTCTTCGTTTAGCTAAAAGCGGCGGTCGTCGTTTGATTGGTAGGCTTGCCGCACAGCAAAGTAATATTACACAGCCTATTGCTCGTACAAGAACTAGTGCTGCTACACAAGCAGCAGTTGCGGAAACTTCGCCGGGAGTGTTTAATCAAAGCGGCACCATAAAACAAGTTGTAGGAAAAATTAATACAAAACTTGGTAGAATGTTTACATCTACTGCAGGTCTTCCCGAACCAATTTTTAAATCTACTATTCTTAAAAATCAGTTTGAACAAGCATCTGATGCTCTTATTAGAAAAGAAGCCCGTGAACTTGAAAAACTTTTAAAAAGAACTAATGTTGATCCTAGATTGGTTAATGCTTTGTTGCAAGAACAACCTTTAACTACGGCACAAATGCGGCAAATACCGCAGGAAGTAGTTGATGTTGCTTATCGTATGCGTACCAAAATTGATAATAATTCTATGCTGGCTAAAGACCTTCTTGAAATTCCAGACGATAGTAAACTTGGTCTTGCGCTTAATCCTGAGACGGGTGGTGCATATATTACAAGGACATTTGAATTTACAACAAATCCGCAGTGGTCTAAAGATATAGCCAAAGCAATTAAGAATGAACTTCCGGATACGCCACATAATGCAGATGTAATTAGTGCTGTTCGTGGAATGCAGATACACGTAGCTAGGGCCAATCCTGATTTGTCTCCTGAACAAATCAATGCCATCTTAATGGACATTATTGAGCGTGGTAAAAAAGATACTTCGTTTAATATTATTGGTGAACTTCTTGAGCGTGGAACTGGTGGTGCTGCAGTAAAAATTTTAAAAGGCAGGAAAGACCTTGATCAACCTGTTCTTGATTTTCTTGGCGAAGTAAAAGATCCTGTTAGAAACTTTGTCGAAACAATGACAAATCAAAACAAATTGATTGCAAAAGCCAGATATATTAAAGATATTAAAAAATATGCCGAAGAAAACGTAGGACAAGAAATTCAACTAGGTGGTCTATTTCCTTTTCTTCCCAAAGAAACTACAACATTTCTTCGTAAGGGACAGTTTGGTCCAGACATAGATGTACGTGCAAATCTTGGAGAACTGGCTCAAAAAGAACTTGGTGGATTTGGTGCCGGTGGGGAAGTATTGGGACTAAACAAGTATGTAACTACAAAAGAATTTAGTGACATGCTTGATAAAGGTATCGATACTTTTGGTGTTGATAATCCTGTTGGTAAGGGTTGGTTAAATTTGTTTGCTAAACCTGCTGCAGTAGGTCAGGCAATGGAAACTGTCTTTGATCACACGGCTCACCTTCTTAATACATACGGTATGTTCCAACAGCTTGCAATGAACGGTGTTCTTTATAGACCACGTATTGCTAAAGAAGCCTATAAATCTGCATATGCTATGTATCAAAAAGCTACAAAAGGCGACGAAGATACACTAAAGTTTTTACAAGCTTTAAAAAATCGTGGCATTATTGATTCAAGTGTGGTTAGTGAAGCAATTAAAAAGAACATTGATCGATTTGGAAGGGAAGGCGCAGACGCTATAGAAGGAACCATAACAAAAACAATTAAAAAACCTTTCCGTGGAATGTCTGCTGTGTATGGCGGTGTCGATGACTTTGGTAAAATTGTAGCTTTCCAAGCAGAATTTAATGCTTATAAAAAAGCTTATCCTAATTTAACAGATGCAGAAATATTTGATAAAGTTACGGAAATTGTAAGAAATACGATGCCTTCTTATACGACAGCGGCTCCTGCTGTCAGGGCTTTGACAAGATTTCCTTTTGGAACATACGCAACATTTCCTGCTGAAATGATAAGGACAACAAAAAATATTGTTTCTCAGGGTGTTAGAGATATTGCAGAAGGTAAGCGTACAAACAATCCGGCCTTGATTCGTATTGGTATGCGTAGACTTGCTGGCCTTGGTGCAACGACAGCAGGTATTGAGTATGCCATTAACAATCAAAACTCTCAAATGGGTGTAGGTGAAAATGAAAAACGTGCTGTAAACCTAGCCGTTCCAGAGTATCAGGTAAACACGACAAAGATGTATACGCAGCCTTTTTACAAAGACCCTAAAACTGGTGAAGTTATGACTAGGTTTGTAGATACAGGCTTTATTGATTCTATGCAAGTTATTAAAGGGCCAATTCGTAGAGTTATTGGAAGAGTTTTGGCAGGAGATGATGTCACTCAACGTGAGATAGATGATGCCTTTCCTGATGCAGCAAGAGAACTTTATTCTCCGTATATTTCAGAAAAGTTTTTAACAACGGCAGTGCTTAATGCGTTTCGTGGATACGATGAAGAAGGTAGAGAGTTATCTACCGAAGAAAGATTTAAAGAAATAGGCAATGTGTTTCTGCCCGGATCAGTTAAAGCAGGTCAAAAATATTTAAATGCCCAGCAATCTGAACTTCTTCGGGGAGAAGGTCGTGGACAGACTGCTGCTGGTTTTCCAATGAGAAAAGAAGATCAGGCAATGTTTCTTGCAACGGGTATTCGTAATAATACAATGAGCTTTGATAAGTCTGTTAGTTACAGTCTTTATCAAGATGCTCAAGAAATAAACAAGTCTAAAAAAGATTTTGTTAAATACCTTAAAACTATTCCGGATAAACAATTAACTCAGGAAGATATTTCTGATATCTTTAATACATACTATGAACTTCAACTTCAAAAGCGTGAAGCTATGGCTCGTATGTCAGACAAAGCAAATGTTTTCCGCAATGTAGAGTTTTATGAAGAAGGAAAAGATGGTAAAATAGTAAAAAGAAAATATGGTATTGATGGTATTATGAAAGCATCAACACAAAAAGGTAAATACAAAGTCAATCCCAACTTAATTTATTCTGTTATAGAAGGTCCGGAAGGCCAAGGTATTTTTATGCCTGACAGTTTAAATGAAGGTGAAATTATGAAACTATTACAAGAACGGAAGTTTCCAGTATCAGTTGTTAATGGACTAAAAAGAATTGAAGCTGAGTTTTCTAAACTTCCATTAAGAAAGTAGGTGATCCCGTGTCTAAAGGTTTAACAAGTGTGGTAGCTATGCAGGATGGTGGTTTTTTCGGTGACCCCGGAGACAGTCCTGAAGCATATAGCCCTTCTTCTTATAGTGGTCCTTCCGGTCCTGAAGCTGCTGCGGGTGGTCCTGATCCGTTTGATCGTCCTAGTTCTTCTGGCCGTCCGGATACTAGTACCAGTGGCAGTTCTAGTTCCGGTTCTACAGAATATGATCCTTCTACTGACTATGGTTTTGGTTTTGGCCAAGATGTTATTCCAGATGTTGCTGATGCTTATTCTAAACCAGAAGAAGAGCGTAGTTGGGTAGAAAAAAAACTGATAGAACAATATGAAGATGACCCTGCTAATATAGGCATGGTTCAAACTGACGATACAGGTAGAATTACAGGTTATACTAGTCCAGCTAAAATACCGGGAATACTAACAGGTCTTGCATCTTTGTTTGGAACACCTATGGTTTATACCGGCTTTGGTCGCAATCCTTTTGCCGCACCAGATGTAAGCAGTGATGATGAACGTCCTAGAACGGGTGCTCCTGCTTCTGTAGCTGCTCCTGCTGCTGCTGTAGTAGAGCCTACGGTATCTGTGCCGCCTAGTTATTACGCAACAGGTGCAGGTACAGGTACAATGAGCCTTGCCGAACTTGCTAATGTTCAGCCATATCTTGCAACACTATATGCAAGCACGTCAAGCCCTATAGGACAGAACTACGAAGAACTTCTCAGACGTATTAAGAAACAAGAAAAGGATCGTCGTAGGCTGAGTGGTCTTGATATCTTTAAACCTGTGAGCACTGTAACATGACAGCAGCTAAAGTTTTAGAGTGGCGTCTTTTGCCACGATTTATGATGTTGGTCATGACCCTTATGAGTTGGCGTTGTGCCGAATGGTTTATGCAGTTGGAATTCCCGGATTCCAGTCAGTCAGCTTTTGTGTCCGTTGTTATGGGTGCCATGACAGGTGCCTTTGCTGTGTGGATGAACCACGAAGGTAAATAAAATGAAATATAATGCGTCTAATTTTTTAGACAAACTTATTGACCATGAAGGTATGGTACTAAAAGTATACCAAGATTCTTTGGGAATAGACACAATAGGAATTGGTAGGAATCTAAAGGACCGTGGTATCAGTAAGGAAGAGTTAGAGTATATGGACATTCCTAATATGGATGCTGTGTACGAGCACGGTATCTCAGAAGCAGATGCTCGGTATCTTGCTCTGAATGATATTAAGATTGTAGAGAACGAACTTTGTCGTGTCCACCCTTGTGTTGAAGACCTTGATGCTGTACGACAACTTGTGTTAATGGATATGGCTTTTAATATGGGTGTTCCAAGACTTTGTAAATTTAAGAAAATGTGGAATGCTATACATGAAGGACAGTTTGAAATCGCATCGCTTGAAATGATGGATTCCAGATGGGCTAGGCAGGTCGGAAGACGTGCAGGAATTTTATTTAAGGCTATGAAAACAGGAGAGTTTTAATGGGTACGCCAAGTTCAATGACACGTACTGGTAAGCATGAACCATGGGAACTGCAGGTTTCTAGGGAACAGATAACTTTTCACGAATCAATATATAAGTTTGGATATAATGGTGATGTAAATGGAACAGAAGAAACTATTTGGTCACAAGGCGGTATCTATTCTTATCCTGCTAGTGCTGCTCAATTATATGTAAGTTCTAGCAGCACAGCAGACACAGATGGTGGAACAGGCGCAAACTCCGTAAAGATTATAGGTCTCGATGCTAATTATAATGAAGTAGAAGAAGACATTACTCTTACAGGACAGACGCAAAAGATTACTCAAACATCTTGGTTACGTGTGTACCGTATGTATATTACTCTTGCTGGTTCAGGTGGGGCAGCAGCGGGAACTATTTATCTTGCCAACACAGGAGCAACTGCAGGTGTACCTACTGGTACTGTCTATGCTTCTATTCTTTTAGGGGCAGGACAAACAGAAATGGCTATATATACAGTACCTGCAGGATATACTCTTTACTTAGATGATATTAACTTTACTACGGCTATTTCATTAGCAAATTCATATTGTCAAGTTAGGTTTATATTACGTGAGTTTGGAACAAATGTATTTCGTGAACAACTTAGAATTGTATTACAGTCTAATACCTTTATTGATAAGTTTAATTATCCTTTTAGGATACCAGAAAAAACTGATATTGAAGCTCGTGGTCTTAGTGTAGGAAGTAGTAACAATCCTATATCTGCATCATGGCAGGGTCTATTAATTAAGAATGAAATACCACCAGCATGATTAGTGTAATTGTTGCAAGGGGTGTCGTTAAGGAAGACGAGTTTAAACTAGAAGAAAGAGTTACTTGTCTTAAAAAACGTATACGTGAATTAAATGAAAAGGTAAGGGGTAAGGATTATGTTGACAGCATTGATAGGGCCAGTCGCTAATCTTGCAAGCACTTGGTTAAACGGTAAGGTTGAAACCAAGGCTGCAGAAACTAAAGCAAAGGTTGCTAAGTCAGAAGCAGAAGCACAGATTATGCTCAGTCGTGCAACTAGTGAAGCAGACTGGGAAAAGATTATGGCTTCGGGGAGTCAACATAGTTGGAAGGATGAATGGTTAACTGGTTTGTTTTCCATTCCATTAATACTGGCCTTCTGTGGTGATTGGGGTAGGGAGATTGTTGATGATGGCTTTGCTGCCCTTGCTATGATGCCTGACTGGTATCAGTATACGCTAGGCGTCATCGTCGCTGCCAGCTTCGGTGTCCGTAGTGCCACCAAGTTCTTCGGAAAGAAGTAAGTCTTCTTCTTCGTATTCTTCTTCGTCACTTTCAAACTGATCAGGAAAGGCTTGGGCCATAAGCCCAAAGACCTTTTCAAATCCTAGTGTTTCCATCGCAAACACTATTTCTTTTTCCATAGATTCAGGTGTCATCTCTTCTGCATCAGAGTTATTGCCACGAACACGTGACAGTAACTCCAGTGCCTTGAGAGCAGTAGTTCCGTTGCCAGCATTACGAGCAACTTCATACTGCTTCTCAAGTTCATCGATCACATCGATATCTGTTGTGATACCATTTCTAAGTTCTTCAATGCGTTCCTGAATAGCTGTGTCTTGTAGCAAGCGATAGCCCTGATTGTGGGCCGATGCTTCACTGTATCCAGCGTCCTTTGCCGCACGAGAAGCGTTGTTATGCAGAATATAATTCTGACAGAACTTTTCTTTTCTTTCGTTAAGCTGCTTCATTCAACAACTCAGAATAGTGTTTTTCTTGTCCACGCTTGGAAAGCTTCCACACTGCTGCGGCAAGAGTATCTTGGCCGTGGAACGTAACACCCATGTCCATTTCCATATTGTCAAAAAGTTTTTCACAGTCTTGAGCCATTGCCAAAAGTTCTCCTGTTGTCCAGAACTTCTCACCACCAAGTTCAACCTGCATATATTTATTCTTATCAGGCTCTGTATCTGTCTTTTGCTTTTTCTTTTCTTCGGTCATCTCACCTTCAATAGAACAGTCAAAGCCAAAGAGTTCAAAGTTCCTGAATCCAAGTGTATGTGCAATGGCGATAGTACGCATTGCAGCGCATGTGCCACCCGTGATTAGTGTAGACCCTTCTTCGATTCCTGTTTCCTTATCAACAACAATCTTGTCTTTGATATTCATGTCACGAAGAGCATCTGAATAGGCTTGCCATCCTTTAATGTTAGCACCCTTTGAAAGAAGATACTTTGTAACGGATGGGTCTGTCATAGATGCGACAAGGAAGATTGTTTCTTCGTCCACAGTCTTGAACAAATCTTTACGGACTACGCCGTGTGTGCTTGTTCCTTCAATGGGACGTGGATCAAGAATAACGCAAGAAAAGGGCTGGATACCTTTCTCAAGAAGTTTTGGATAGCTATGCTTGACGCAGAAGACTTTGTTGTCTGTTTTTGAGATACGCTTTTTCAGCAGATCAAAGTCAATGCTATGACCACCGGAAACAATGATGGCTGTTTCTGTATTGACCTTACTTGTCTTGATCCAATCAAAATCCTTGATAAGATTTTTGTTTTGTTTTACGTTGTCGATGATCTCCTGCTTTGGGCGAGAGTCTTTTGGTGTAACTACAATGGGTACACGTGTAAACTCATCCGGAAGTTTTGTAGTACCTTCTTTGTTTGCTACAAAAACAAGATGAGTAATGCCACCTCCAAGGACAGGATCAGACGAAGGAAGAACCACTTTTGCATACGCTTCAATCTCCTTTACAAGTTTGTTCACACCAAGATTGTCTTCGTGTGGAAGTTGTTTGTTCTGGTCTTCGGAAAAGAAATCATCAAACACAAGGATGGGAATGTGCTTCAGATTTTCGTAGTCTGACTTGACCGTCTCATACGAATGACCACCATCAATATATGCAAAGTCTGCCTTCTTCACAGCCTTACATGCTTTCAGGGTTTCTTTTGTGTCGCCCTTATGAAGCTTAAATGTGAATGTCTTTCCCTGCTCTTTCATCTTGTCAGCAAACTCTGTCAGGCGTTGCCTTACAGCTTCTACAGTATTGTGAGCCTTTGAGTTCATTTCATACTTATCGATTTCTGGCGTTGCTTCTTCAAACAAATCAAAGCCAAGGTAGTGAACCTTGTCATGTGTTTGGAAAGCTGCTGTTGCCATTTGAATAGCACGGCCACCATTCCATGTGCCGGTTTCAACGATTGTCTTTGGCTTATAAAAAGCTACCATCTTAACAAGCTGTGTATATCGTGCAGCATTTACATCAGGCGCAACAGTATTAGAGTTTGCGTTCTTCTTTAGATTGCCTTTGTAATGTGTAAAGAACTCAGACAAGGCCGACTGAGAGAACGCTGCAAGTCCACTGGCATGTTCTGATAGATTGTTTGTAACCAGACCGTGCGCTTTATAAATATTAAGCAGACGCTCAAAAATAAATCCGTCATGCCACTCACGATACGTTACAACTTCTCCAATAGTGTAACAACCACGAAGATCGGCAAGCAAGCTGCAAGTATTATGGCAAGCCAGATTAAAGCCCATGAAACTTGTTTCACTGTAGTCTGCATCCTTTCTACCAAGATGAACAAGGTCTGCCTGTTCGGGCAACCACTGTTTAAATTTATTTAGTTCTAGACGTTTGGTTGTTACCGTGTCTGCATCCAGCCAGATAAGCCAGTTGTCGGGGAAGGGAACACCACCGCCTTCAAGAAGTTTTTGATCTGCTTCCATCATCTCGAAAGCAAGTTCAGTCATGGCGTAAACTTTATGGCACCACTTGATCGCATCAAGCCGCCAGTTGTACGGCATCTTGCCGCCTTCTGTTCCATCGTGAAGTTTCATACGTTCACGATACTGTACCATTTCTTCTACGTCGTTAAGATTGCGATAATGAATGTTGTCAGCCATAGGGGGAGACACACTTTCAATGTCAAAATCATGGTAGTATGCCACGAGTTCAAACTCTGCAGGATTCCATTTGTCCACCACGCTCTGTAGCATGTTCTTAGCATATTCATGATATCCACTTTCATTAAATGATGTTACAAAAGTATACATTAAATTATATCTCCTAGTGCGTCGTTGTAAAATACTTCTTTGTGTTTGACCTGCCATTCCCCTGCATATTCAGAATCGATATCTCTTTTAGGTTCCCATTCGGCAAACCAAGGACCACCTGTAGTAAAGTGTACGTTCTTTGGTGTGATCCTTTCGTCTGACCAACCGTCCAGCCAGTTCCATTCTTCCGGAATACTACCAATCTCTTCGTCTTTCAACCAAGACATTCCATGTAGCCAAGAACCAGACTTTGTGTTAGCATCGTCCACACTTAGATTAATATTAGCTGGGTGACCGCAGTTGAAGAGCATAAAGCTTGACCAGTTCTTTCGGTTGTAGCTTTGCTGAATCTGTCCGTCCATCTTTATGGTAGCTGATGGGTTGTAGTTGTGTTTAACACAGTGAAGTGCGATGTCTTTGTTGCTGCCGTATGTTTCAAAGACTTCTTCAATGTCAGCCTTAACAAACATGTCAGAGTCCATGAACAGGGCAAGACCTTCGTACTGATTGAGTGCAGGAATTAGAAAACGAGTGAAGGTAAACTCCGTACTAAACGGACGACCATCAAACGTATCTACCATTACCCTTTGGCCATCAATACTGTCGAGCCTAGCAGAACGACGATAAAGACCTGCTCTACGAAGTGCGGTCTGAACCAGTGGGATAACATCAAACTTCTTGTTGTATTCCATAATTGAACTGCGTAGAACATCATAGGCAATCTTCTCCCTTTTATCAAATCCAACATAAATTACAGGGCGTTTTTCAAACATTAAAGTTACTCCTTTCCGAAAGATACTGGTATTTTACTACTATTCACTGGCCGTGTCAAGGATTTTATCAATGTCTTCAAGTTCGTTCTGCTCTGCAACAAAGCAGGACTTGATAAAGTTGGGCGGCTTTTTGAAACGCTCCTTGATGTAGAAGTCCTTTGCGTGTATACCACCGATAATAGAATACTTTCCATCTGACCCAGTGACCAAGATCAGAACATCGATCACAGGGTTTTCTTTGTAAGCAGCAAGCCTACCAGTTTTATACCTTGTGTGTTTCACATCGATAACTGTGCCGTTGTAGATAATATCTCCGACATCTGTTCCAGCATTGATAGACATAACCTTATCATTGAAGGTACATTCTGGATACACGCCAAGGTACTTACAGACTGCCATCTCTGACATCATGGCTTCATAGTTGGATTCGATTTGGGAAACCTTCTTATCAACTCTGTATTTATTTTCTCCAAACCTTTTAAGGCTTGCGTCCATGCGCTTGGCAACAACCAAGGCAATATGTTTTTCAAGAGCGTTCAACTCTATGCTATGGTGTGCCATACCTTACTCCTTTCTCTTTATCCATTCTTTGTATGCTGGACTATTCTTTGGTGGTTTGAACTGTATCCAACCCTTCCCTTGCTTCCATATCGGCAAGGTCTTTGAGATATCCTTCGATGTCTGTTTGGTTATCTTCTTCTGGGACATCTGCCATCCTTTCCAGTCCTTCAATAAGTCTACGCTTTATGGCTTCCGATATCAAACTCGTGCGTGTCTCTTCGTCCATCTCAAAAATAACAACGGCACCGCCGTCTTTCAACTCTATGTAGTCTGCGATTTCAAGTTTCATATGTATAAAAATCTCCGTTTTCTTTACATATCACTAGGATATGTATAATTTGGGATGCCCTATCTCTACCGCATCCGCAGAAGGGATTTGATATATCGCCCTATGCCGACATCCAACATAGGGATAGCTGCCGTTTCTATGCAGTTACTTCTGCTCAGACATGACGACCCTACGCAGCATAGTCAGTCATGTCCTATCGCCCATTACGTCGGACGATTATGCTGCATTCAAGTCCACTACTTCACACACGCCAGCCGTACAAGCTAGTTCACGCCCACCTGATGTAGTGTCTTCCTTCTCAAACTCAGGAAGCTTGCTCCAATCAATGCTTGGAATCTTGTCATAGATTAGTTTCCATTCAAGATAGTCATCGTAATCCAAGTCTTGGTAAGGTGCTTGCTGATATGTGTGTTCACTGAATGGCAGGAAACTAATACCAGAAACCTTGTCAAAGTTTTCGTAAACCCATGAGCCAACTTCCATCCATTCGTTTTCTTTAACAGAGATAGTCACCGAAGGTTTGTGCTCACACCAATGCTCTTGATACATGAGCCAAAGGTCTAGCTGTTCGATGGCAGACATCTCATTACGGGTGACTGCTCCTTCTGGCGACTTCATAAGGAAGCTAAACACTGTTGTGCTATCAGGCTTCATTACATCTGGTTCACTTGGGATACCCTGTGCAATCATGAACTGTGTAAGCGGGTCTTTATTGTCGCCACGTACAGTACGAATGTAGTAATCGCTGTGACGAGCATGAATACCAGAAGCACTGTCAACAAGCTGACTGACTGTACCACTAGGCTTGACGCAGGTAATAGCTGCTGACTGTGAGATGCCAAGTTCTGCTGACAAAAGACAGTTCGTATCGACAGCGGTTTGTTTCAGATCAGAAAGAATACCTGCGATATTTTTACCATACTTGGAATCACGGCCAGACAAAAGCCTGTTATCCATGATGCCTGTAAGAGACACTCCAAGCAGACGCTCTTCTTCTGTGTTCTTCTGCCATATCTTGCGAAGATACCGGAAGCTGGTAAGGGTTGCTTGGAATGTGCCAAGGATAGTGGCAAGTCGAACCTTTTCAGCCAGCGTCTCTTCGGTATCGTTCTCACGAACAACAACTTCGGAAAGATTACAGAACTGATAAGGACGGAGAATGATTTCACTGCACGGATTGCATCCGAAATCATAGTCAGCATCACGGCGACCATTCTTTGCTGCTTGTTTCTTGGCTGACTGCCTATTGAAGATACCACGCTCACCTGACTTGCTCTCGTACAGAGACAGCCATTCACGCATGAACGTACCCATCTGCGGCTTCTCTTTGTAAGCAACACTGTTGTTAGCCAGAGCACGTTGCCCTTCGTGTTCCCACCATTGACCTGACTTAGCATGAGCCATCTGGTCATCGTTCAGGTTGGACAGACTGATAAGGGCAGAGCGACGGACGCCGCCTACAACAACCACTTCACCAATCTTACACATGATGTCGTGACATTCTATCGGATAAAGTCTGCGGCCCGCAGCACCCTTGAACTTCTCAATGCAGAACTCGAAAAGTTCTAATAGCGGTTGGGGACCAGAAGCACGACCGCCAAAGGTCTTGAGCCTTGCTCCTGCGGGTCTCACTTCACTGACATCAAACTTTGGAATCTGACCAGAATACAGCATGAAGATAAGTTCTTTTAGAGACTTTGCCCAGCCCGGACGACTGTCTCCAACCTTGATGACTGTATCTGTTGTGTGAAACTCTTCGTTTACAACAGGCAGCTTTTCAACGCTGTTACGCTCGACGGAGAAGCCAACGCCTGTGCCACACATCAGGATATACATGCACTCATCGAAAGCACGTGGGCTGTCTACGGGAAGGTAGGAACAGTTGTATCCACCAACATGACAACGATCAAGTGCCGGTCCTGATGTCATCAGTGCTCTCATGCTGGGCATGATTTGAAGGGAGAGCACAGCTTGTTCCAGTTGCCCACGCAACTCGTCAGTAAGAACATAACTGTGCTTTTCTTTGAGATGATTCGACATGTAGTCGAAGTATCTTGATACTGTTTCAGCCCATGTTTCCCTACGCTGCTCGTCTTCTTTCCAACGTGCGTAGCGAGACACGGCAATGAAATTCTGGTAGTCTGTAGGCAGATAATTATTCATGTGTTCGCTTCCTTTCTTTGGGGTGAAAATAAGAAACCATTCTACCACTATTCAGTTTGAATAGCAATAGCTAGTGGCCAAGAACAGCATTAATTCTTTTCCTGACATATTCAACTTCGCCAGATCGAAGAACCTTAAATGCGAACTCTCTCATGTATACGGGATTGACGCCAGCAAAATCACAGACTGCAGTAAAGTCTTCTGCTGTGACGCCTACAGATGCAAAGAACCACGCAACTGCCCTGTCTCTTTCTATGATAGAAGAATCAGGCTCACCTTCATAGGAAGGCTTTGTTGCATCTAGGAGTGCCTGTAAGATAACACATAGGAAAAGTGTTTTCTCCGAAGATGAATTCTCATTTATTATTTCGTCTATTAGTACGATGTCTTCTTTTCTCATTGAACCATTCTTTCGGAATCCCTTCCCCTTGTTTGCAGTATAGGAATCCGTGCTTGTCACACCAGTCTGCGTAAGTCATCTTACCACCTTTGTAAAGTTTACGATTGGGATTATCAAACACGAATCTGATATCATAGTCTGTGCCATATTGGCTACGAATAAACAGATGCTTCTTCCTGTCTTCAAGCATGAACCTGCCTTTGACTTCCAGTATGATACCATTCGGGAGAACAAAGTCTGGAATGTACCGCTTGTCTTCTGTCCAGACGTAGGAGATAGGATCAGGTTCATACTGGAAGTCGATCTTGTTCTTGATTAGAACAAGGGCAGTGTTGTATTCAGAGTTTGACCGATACTTGTGATCAATATCTCTCTTTCTTTTTCTAGGCATTCGTTACTTCTTCCACATCAGGTACTTTGTTTACCTGCACAAGATGGCGAACACCGTTTGCATACTTGAATGTACGCAAGCCTTGACCATTGTTCGCATCTGCCCAGCATGTTTCTTTGTATGGGCAGAACACGCAGCCAATGGCAAGCTTCATGTTACCGGACTTACCGTCCGGTTCAGGTTGATAGCAACGCTGTGGTGGTGTTGGACTAGCGACAACTTTCTTGACTGTGCTGATGCGTTCACCTGCATTTATCATATGAACAGACTCAACATTCATAAGAGCCAACTCACCAGAAGACTTATCGACTGCAAAGAACGCTGCCGTCTGATCCTTACCCGCTTCGGCATAGCCAGAGATTTGTGCTATGTATCCAAACGGATCATCAGAGTGAAGCGTACCTTCCTTAAACTTCTTGAAGGCATAGGGAGAAGCCGACTTAACATCAGTGAGAACACCGTCGATACGGCAATCCTTGTGTCCCTTGACGCCATCTACTTCGATTTCTTTCTGCTCTTCTGTCACTTCGTGACCAGCAACTTCTGCAAGAAAAATGAGAAGTGCTTCTAGGATATCTCCATACAGAAATTTAAGTTTGGTCTGTCCGTCTACAGGCTTTGCTTCAACACCTTCCTGCATATCATACCAAAGCTGACGCAGTGGTTTACCAATCTGTGATATGCGAAGAGACGTAGACTTCTTCCTTGGCCCTTCTGAAAGAGAACGAGACAAGGCTCTGCTGATTGACATGGAAAACTTGTGAAGGGAATCTCTGTTCTTCACAGAGTCCATGTTGTTTGCTTGCTCAAGAGTAGTGTAGATATCTTGAACAAGAGTGTCTATGCTTTTCATCGTTCAATCCCTTCTTCAATTTCGATAAGTTTGTCCATGTACCAACGTGCTTTCTTCAAGTCTTCAACACCATTCTTGTAACGATAACGCCAAACATACTTCATGATGTTACCTTGCAAGTAGTATTCAAAGCCTTCGTCAAGT
>Ga0222718_10003194_pt1 | contig 14182 bp, 27 predicted proteins | sample C33_27DmetaG_FD_165045 | JGI IMG/M metagenome (GOLD analysis project Ga0222718, IMG submission 165045) | Estuarine water microbial communities from San Francisco Bay, California, United States - C33_27D | ecosystem: Environmental > Aquatic > Marine > Unclassified | place: USA: California... | reverse complement strand
AATCTAATGTGAATCTGCCTAATACCCTCATGAGATTCTTGTAGTCGATGACTTTTTAGATTCACCTCTTCAGCTTTCCAACAATATTCACACTCTAGTGCTTTATGGTTATGCTTAAACTTTTCATGTAATTGGGCTAAAGGTTTGCCAAAAAAATATTGCTGTATACCCTTACCAAGAAAAAATCTATTAGAAGGCATCACACAACAAGGAGTGATGTTTCCATTTTCTTCAATATGTAATTCGTTAAAAGGTCTTGTACAGTAGTTGTCCATTAGATAAAATCCGAAAATTTACCGATTTTTATAGATTTAGAATGTTGAATAAGATGTCTCGTAATCATAATAGGCACGTCCCAGTGTTCATCGAGGAACGAGGGATTTGATTTTTTTATTTCATTTAGTTTAAATTCATAGTTCCACCAAAAGTTCAGAGCGTCTTGATCAAAAAACTTAGCTTTTACATCTGGAGGAGTTTTATTCTTTAATATACTAACTATTTTTTTATGATCAGTACCACTTGAAAAAATCCATGCAGCACCTACAGTAGCATCTACGATAGTGTTACTATTTGAATTAATACAATGACCCGTGACACTAAGAACATTATATTTCATGTGTGTAAAAACTGAAAAAGCATAAGCATTGTATACACAATGTATACGTTTACGAGAATAATATCTATCATACTCTTTAAGTTCTTCTTTTACCCGTTGCGCTATCATTGGCTTCTTTCTTTGAGAGAACTACTAAGTTACCTTTATTATATGCCTGACCAATAGTAATTCCTACACCAGAATAAGCATTTAGTTTTTTGACAAACCCGTTACCGACAACATTAGAAGTAGGATAATGTCTTTTAACTTTTAGGTCAGGTGCTTTAATGTGTCTTTTTGACTTGAGCTTCAACTGATCTGGGTGTACACCCATTTTACGTAACCAATTATCATGTTGTTCTTCGAGTGCTTTTTTAGAGGGTCTATACTTTCGCATATGACATTCCTTTCAATTGGTGTATATTTTTATGGTATAATGTTTTAAGTTTATCTTGGTCTAATAAAAAAGGATTAAGAAACTTATTCCTTAGTCTTCGATAAAAATTTTTAAAAGTAATTCCATGAGGAGTACATCTAAAGTTGTTTAATCTATACGAATAATACTGCAATGCGTGAGCCATTTCGTGTAAGATTACAAGTTGTAATTTTTGATATTTAAGATTTGAATAAATACCTCCGATTTCTTTATCTGCATCAAATGATTTGTATTCATAAACTCGATATATCTCAATCAAACTATCATCATCAAAAGGAATTATAGGAATCATATGGTACATTGCAATACTGATACCTGGCCCTGCAGTATAATATCCTCCTCGAGAACTTCTTCTACGAGGGCTCCAGTCTAATGTGATTTGCTCTAACTTAAACTTTTTGTATATATGCTCTTGAATATGGCTCTCAACTTCTTTAATAAAGTCTTGAGCCCATTTATTAATGCTTACTTTCTCTGATAATTTTGTCATTAAATCTCCTATTTTATCTAAATTAACAAAATAATTAGATTTGTGCAAATTAAGATTGAACTGCAGGCGACCAAAAAGTTGTTCTGCCATCAGATAGTTTAACTCTTTCTACAGGATTACCAAAAATGTCTTCTTTTTGGTTATAAACCATCACGTGACCTCCTCTAGATTCTTTTATCTCTTTTGGGCTAGAAGCAAATCTAGTATACTGTCCTTCATTATTATACAGATCTGAGTAACTTCTGATAGTAGCTCCTCCACTATCATAAGCATTATGTAAAACTTTACAGACAGATAAATATAAATGCTCTAATTCATCAGTGGTCAAACTCTCCATTATTCGATATGGGGAAATTTTTGATAAGAATAAAGATTCTGATTTATAAATATTTCCAACACCAGATATTTGACTCTGCTCCATCAACCACTTGACTACTTGCCATTTTGGTTTCTTGTCTGCTATTTTACAAAAAGTATCAAAAGTACAAGGATTATTTAACATATCAGGACCGATTGAATTAAGCTTTGCCTCATGTTCTTTTTCACTAAATACAAACTTTACAGTGCCAAAGTTACGTTGGTCATTATAATAAATTGATGAATCATCATCAAAATAAAAAGCAATACGAGTGTGCTTTGAAGGTTTTAACTTAAAGTTACCTGTCATGCCAAGAGTAGTATACATCCAACAAATTGGTAGCAAATCTCCAAATTCCCAATAGATAAACTTACCCTTATTAACAACTCTTGTTACAGGAAGATGTTGCTCTTCAAGTGCTATATAAAAATTACCAAAACCAGTAGGTAGTTTTTTAGTATACCTACCTGATACAAAGTTAATATTTACAAGTTGCTTACCTTGAACTGCTCTATTAACTTGTTTAGCAGTTCGAGTACATTCTGGACCTTCAGGCATTAAGTCTTCTCCATAGTTTGTGAAGCACGTAAAACCACACTCCATTTATTGATGGTTCAATTAAAGCAACTAAACCAGCTTGAAACAAGCTAGCACCCGTCATCCAGTATACTACACTCATAGCAATTATTACATGACCAAAGGTGTATACTAATGCAAGTGCTAAGCTATTTTCTTTAAAGACTCCAACAAAACTTTTAGTTAGCTCTGTCATTTTTTCGTTTTCTACTAAACATATCATTTGCTGTACGAGGAGACTTCCAAATCTCAAAAGCATTTACTCTGATATACGGTTTATTAGTTTCTTTTTTATTAGGATTAGCAATAGTAAGCATGACACGTTTACCTTTTTTCCAAGCATCTAATTGGTTATTCAAACGAGTCATTGAATTATTATAATCTTTTCTTAGGGATTTAGTAATTGATTTAGACACATTCGGTCGTTGACTTTTTGATGTGTAATTATTTCCTGAACTTTTTTTACCTTTAGCCATAAACTTCTCCTTTTTATATAAATATATAATATATAAAAATTAAGTAGTTAGCAACTTAAAGTATAATTTGAGAAGTAGAAATAGTAGAGTTTTGTCTTAATTCTAGGAAGGAAGAGACGAAGTCTTGTGGCTCAAAAACATTACTGCATTTGAAACACTCTATTAAATCAAGTGGTTCTATTTTGCCCTTTTTAAACCACACTTCATGTGTATCATTACAAACTGGACAGCTACTTCTTGCTCTGTAAACTTGCATTAAAACTTTCACTATTTATTTTATTGTAGTAAGCACCTATATCGTGATCACGAACACCGTCAAAAGGTTGTTTGTTCCACCACGCAGCTCTACGACCTCTTAACCCATCTTTAAATCTTTGCCACCAAGTCATAGGTCTTATATTGCCATAGTGATTGATATAAATTAATTCTCCATGATGTCGATACATCATTAACCAGAGAGGAACTTTTGTCACAATGTCATTATTATTTACGAATCGATAATGAGTGATTCCGTCATTTGTCATTTCCCTAACAAAATCTTTGTTTCCAACTCTAGGAGATCCAAAAGTATATAAAAATTTTGCATCAATTCTACTTGCGAATATGGTCGCTAATGCAGCTCCTAATGAGTGTCCTGTGCATATGATCTTTAAATTTTTTACATCTAATCTACTAATTTGATCTATAATTTTATCATATACTCTATCAAGTGCTTGTGCAAAACCAAAATGCACTAATCCTTTTTCGCGGGCAGGTTTTCTCCATACTTTTAAATCAGCCATTATATCAGTAATTTTATCAGGCTCAGTTCCTCTAAAACATACAATTAGTTCTTTATTAGTTTTTATTAGCACAGCCTGTGTACCCTCATTATCAAACCAATACCAATCTTTTAAACCCATTTTTAAGAGAGTTCTATTTATTTTATTATAATCTTCATATACTAATTTAGACAGTAACGCCATTCGTAAAGCTGTTTTAATCATCTCTACACCTTTCAAATAATATAGATTATTTTATACTTTTGAGGGCTTTTAGTAAATGTTTAAAAACATATTTATCATGTATTGCATCAAAATTCTCGTGTAGGTGTTCAGCATTTCTTTTAGCGTTATCATATGCTTTTTTAACAGGATAAGAGTAAAAGTTTGATGCTATGTTCAGAACTTTAGCTACTCTGATAACATAATTAGGTTCCACGTCATAAGAATCATCAGGACCAAAGTCTGTAAAACCGTAGTAAGATTTTAAAGTAGTGAGAGTCTTATAATCACCTAAAAATAAAAGAGGAGTTTCAGAAGCAACACATTTATTGAATTTTTCTGTCAAGAATATATGTGAAGTGGAAGCGGAAGTTTCACAAACTATCTCAAATGCTGAGTACAATTGTTTCTCGTCTATAATTTGTGCTAATGACTGTAACCTTTTAATGTCATTATCAAGAGATAGTGGAGCAATTTCATGTTTTGGAAGATCTTCGAAAAAACTTATATACCCATTATTCATTATTTTTGGAAAATTTTTTAAGGTATTAAAATAATATTTTCTATGTGCGTGAGCTTTTCTGTTAAATGAAACAAAAAAATCATCATAGTTCTGCTTTGATTTAAAAATTTGAGGTCTGAATCTTAACCAACCAAAAAAAGGTACTACTGGACAAGGTAAGTTTTTTACGGGAGGTCCTATATAGATGATTGGTTTGTTTACACTTTTTATCCAGTTAACTTTTTGTTCGATGAAATAAGGAGGGTCAGCAACATCAACAGCTACAATAAAAGAGCTATTGTTAGTATCAATATGATTGTTATATTGATTAAACCATGTAAGATCTACATAAGTAGCATCATGAGGAAGTAACTCGGAAATAAAATCAATTACTTTAGTAGTAATTGATTTCATTTCACAGTCATTAATAACATTAGTTAAAAAATTATTAAGTGTTTTCAGCTGCAGTCATCCTATAACTTTTTGCACTTAAATTACTATTTGAAAGCACTAACATCAAATTACTAGTATTCTCAATAGTATTAATTATAGACATTATATTTGATGCGATATTAGCATCAAATCTGACTTGTACATCGAAATCTTGAGGATCCCAGTCTGCGGCATCAAAAGTTATAGTCATGATATTACCATAGTCAGTCTCTGGTTTTTGTTGTACAAAAGCAGTACTTCCAGCCCAAGTTTTAGAATCGTCACCTGTATTTACATTATGTGCGTGCATTACAGATAAAACAGCAAAACTACTATTCGAAAAAACGTTAGACATTTATTCTCCAATCTAAGTAAGATGTTCCCCAATTTAAATATTTTTCAATTAAATCTATGTCATCTTGATTATTAATTATAATATCTTCTTGTGCAAAGTGCAACAAACATTTATTAGACAAAGCAACTTCATAAATTTTATGTCTGTCCTCAACTTTATCTGGAAGACAATATATACTAAGCATCACAACGTTTTTAACAGTTCCTAACAAATATTGTAAATTAGGTTGATGATCTAAGTATTCATTTTCTTGATGATAGTCATTTATTTTTATATCATGTTTTTTTAAATACTTATCCATAAAACTTCTTTGAAGAATCATAGGCAAATGTTTAGAGTATTGAGAATTCCATCCAACATATGATACAAAAGACTGTGTATTATCAATACTATCTTTTGTTCTATCTAATTTCCAATCAAACGGTATTCTAAAATATTGTCCAGGATATTTACGACCGTAGTTTTCACCTTTTATCATTATTCTTAAATCCATACTAACACGAGTGATGCCTGTGTCATTATTTACATTACCATGTATTAGTTCTTGATTAAATAACCATGACTGGCCGGGATCTAGTTTTATATGGTGAGATTTTGATTCTGAATAATCATTCAAATATTCTTGAGACCATTTTTCATTTATACTACGTCTTGTGATGTCTACACTAGTATCATAATCTAGCATATGCATTGAATTGTTTCCCCAAGTTTTAGTAAAAGGAGTCCAAATAGTACGGAGGCCTGTTCCATTACCGACAAAAATTCCTTGATGATAGTTTAAAATTCTACCTGCTTTAACTTGATTAGGTATTACTACACGAAGAGTACCAAATCGTTGAATTAAAAATTCTTTTCCATCTACTAGAGGAGTTATATACTCAGTTAAAAAATTATCTAACATTTCCATGAACTCAGGAGTCTCACAACCGTCAGAAACGTATTTTTGTAAAGCACCTAGTTTATTAATAGGCACATGAAAATGTATAGTCTCTAGTGACTCAATATCAGGATACAGATTCCATATTCTATTTAGTGCCCATTTTGGGAAATTGTATTTTTCTAAATCGTAATTCAGAATATCATTATTAAAGTTTTTTATCATTGTAGCCATCCAAATGTGCTTCGATATTGTGGGATATATCAAAATCCCACTCGTTATTTAGTAGATGATTATAATTATGATCTAAAATATCATCAAGAGAAGATAGTTTTTTGTGCAAAGCTCCTACACTTAGTGAACAAAGTCTTCTTACTTCTTTCATAATTAATAAACTTCTTTTATGAAAATTTCTTTCATCATCATAACTTTCGTCTATTATATCAGAAAATGTTTTAAATCCCAACTTTTTTAACCAGACTAGAGAGAATGGATTTCCGACTATGAAAAAAACGTTTTTTGATAAAATAGCTTTAAGTGTTTTTTCAGTTATAAATATATTGTTTTGTGTTATACAAGTCTCGTGAACTATTTCAAAACACACTTTAGTGCTAAGATCATGGTGTAATTTATAGGAGTGAGTAGCATTTATTTTATCTTCAGGAGTATCAATCGTATGTTTTAAAAATCCCCATCTTAAAAAGGTTTTTAAATTAAAACTATCAGTAAAACCAAATATACCTTTTACTCTATTAAAAATCACAATATCATCTTCCACCTTACCCTCTTTCACTCTGTTATGTGTAATGAGATTGTTTTCAAATAAATCATACTTATGAAATAAGCTATTAATTATCTGTCTAGGTATTGCATCTCTATAAGATAAACATAAAAAATGTTTTTCAGGATTCTTCTTTTTAGGCGGAGGAACAGGTTCTTTACCTTTTTCATGTTTTGTGTATTGAAATTTAGTTAATCTAAATAATGAATTAAAGAATATGTGTTTGTATGTATATTCAGATTTTACTAGGGGAACCACCATGTTCAACGTATATTGGGACAAATCATAAAATGACCTAGTAAATCGTGGTGAAATAATAATTATTTTATCTTTGGGAACATTTTTAACTTTTGGTGTAGATTTTAAAAAATCTTTGAAATCACTGATGCCTATCGGATCTTGAGAAAAATCAATAATTAAATAAGCATTTAAATAAATTATTTCATCTATTAAATTTTCAAGAGTGATTATATCGTTAGAGTTAAAACACCACCAATAGGTTAATTTTTTAAAATTAAATGATAGTTCAAGTGGGGGATCGTTTCTTACTGGGCAGGTAATATAACGATATCTATTAAGTGTATTAACATAAACTATGTTTTCCATAATTTAATTGTTCTTTCGATTCCAGTATCTAAATCTACTTTAGGTTCCCAACCAAAAAACTTTTTTGCTTTATCTGAACGTGATGATAAGTAGTAAATTTCACCTGGACGACTAGGTCTAGTATCCCAATTAATCTTACCAGTCCAATTTAGCTTCTTAGCTATTTTTTCAGCTAAATCTGAGATACGTATAGGATTATTTGGTCCGCAACAAAAAACTTGTCCTTCCTTTGACTTTTCATAATTATCAATCATAATCTCATAAAAATCTAGTAAGTCATCTATAAAGATGAAATTTCTATAAGGACTAGAGTATCCTAAGTTTATTTGATCAGATTTTACCATCTGTGAAATAATTGATTCCATAACAAAAAAAGTATTATCCCAGCGACCATAGCAGTTAGTTTGTCTTATAGCAGCCCAGGGAATATCAAATGCTCTGTTTGCATATTTAAGATACTCTTCAACAGCGATTTTCGCAACTGCGTATGGAGCATTTGGGTTTTGTTTTGTTTGTTCATCAAAAGCATAATCTTGCGGCCAAAGTATTTCGCCTCTACTTTTTACAATATCTGAAACTGGTTGCCAGCCATAAGTCTCCATGGTAGATGCAAAAAGAAATAGTTTTAAATTTTGTAATTGTTTACAGCCTTCTATAAGATTTACTGAACCTACATAGTTTACAATAGAAAAATCTACGTGCTCATAAAAAGATGATTCAACCTCAGTCCTCGCAGCAAGATGAATTACTATCTCTGGGTCAACCATTGAAATTTCATCACGCACTCGTTCGTACTCTTCTAAGTCACTTACTAAATGATGTAACTCATGTTTACCTTCTAGTCGTTTAGTTAAATATTTACCTATAAAACCAGAACTACCAGTCATTAAAATTCGCATTTGTACCTCTAAAATTTTGGGTTGATTGTTGAATAATCAGTTGACACATAAGTATAAGTATTGGATAACCCTACACAACTTTTGTTTGTATAATAACTAATTATACTATCATGATCCTTTGGAGAATATTTCATTTTATCAAAAGGATTACCACCAGTAAAGATTTTTCCTGAGTAAGCTCCTCTTGAAATTGCATTTGGGGAGTGAAAATTTGAAAAACAATAAACATCGTTTAAGAAAATTTTCTCACATTTTATAGTTTGTTTATTATGTAGGAAGTCAAAAGACTCTACGTTAACTTTTTGGTTATTGACGTAAGCTCCCCTAATTTTCTGACAAACTCCTAAAAATCTTTTAAAAGTTAATAATTTATCAAGATCCTCAACGATATCCTCAGAAAAACCCATTGCAACATCTCTGAATACTTTCAACAACTCATGATCTATAGCAAATAAAAAAGTAACACCAAGATACTCAGTGCTACTATAGGTTTTACAAACACTTAATAATTTTATATTTTTAAAACTAAATAAAATTTGGTTTTTAAGTGGTTTATCATTTGAATAATTAAGTTTTACTTGTTTTATTTTATATGTAGCACAGTACAAATCATAAAACAAAAGGTCATTCATACTACATGCTTTGTTTTTGTTTTTTAAGTATTGCTGCCTGTAATGCTGGAGGTAATTTTTTCTGTTTCGGAGTTAGCCCTTTTCTCTGCATTTTTCCGTTTTTACCGCCTAATTTATTAGTATCCTCTTTTGGAGGAGTCATCATTCCGTCACATTTTGCCATTAGCTTTTTCCTCTTCTACCTAAATCTTTTTTCTTTCCTTTATGTGGGCCTGATTTTCTTGCAATCAACCCTCTAGCTACAAGTCTAGCTCTATTTGTAGAACCAATAGACTTTCCAGCTCGATGTTTTTTTAAAAGTGCAGAAATATTAATTTTAGGTTTTTTTCTCAATTTTATCACTTTTCATCGTTAGTCTGCACTGCTCTCTTTGACTTAGCTGTGCAATAAATTTTAATTTAACAGGTTCTGGATCTTTACAATTTCTAATCATCATAGTAATTGCTTTATAACCATCACCTAAAAACATTAATTGATCACCTTTATAAAGTTTTGTTTTTTTACTTTCTGTTAGGTCTATTTCAAAATTTTCATGTTTAAACGTCATTAACCTCAATATTGTCCCTGTCAACACACTGGCATGATACACATACATCATTCATACACTCTTGACAACTGCTATCATAACAATGACATCTGTGTCCGCAGTATCTACAAGTTCTTTCTTCACCTACATTAAACTCGCCAATCATAATAACTCCTATTTTTTAATTGAATTTAGACTATCTACAATATCGTCAATATTCGGTTCTTTTTGCCATGGATTGTATACGCACTTAAATTTTTTAGGGCAATCATTTTCATACATCAATTCATAAGTTTTATTACCGCCTCGATAAACACACGCTTGTTTGTTACTTACTCGTGATTTTATTCTTTTAACAAGCAGACAGGTTGTATACTTTTTTTGCTCAATTGTACCTTGTTGAATCTTTTGATCTGTTGTATAAGACTTATTAGTTCCATACTTTGGTTCTTGTGGCTGATACAACTTACCTTTTCCAAACGCTTCATACATTCCTAAACAAAAGATAAAAGATGACCAAGTAATAAAAAATACAATAGTCAATTGTATTTTTGACACTATATTTACTCAGATTTCCAAATAGAGTACAATCCATAAGCAATAGCAGCATAAGCTGCATATTTTGCAAAAGCTCCTGCAAATAATATAACTAGACCAACCGCAATGAGTGATGCCCCATTCCATGTAGTCATTTCTTTAATTCTGTTTTTTACCCAATTTATCATTTTTTTCTCCTTTGAGTTGTGATTTTCTTTTGAGTATTAATAAATCTTCTGTAAACTGCGGCAGCTCCAGTTTTACCCATAACTTTAGCCCTCTGCTCCATCGCAATAGCAGCTTGAGTCTTGTGAGCATGAGACTTGCCTGATGCCTTAATTTTACGCACACTAGCTTGCGCAGTTTTAACGTCTTTAAAACCTAATTTTTTTATAGTGCCTTTTGGATTCTCATCAGTATAAAGGTCGCTATGTTTTTTAGAGTTTGCACGTTGTCCTTTTTTACGAGGAATACGAGGATTAGCCTTTGCCATTACTTCTTTTTCTTTCTTTTAAAAGTACTAACCATAGTAGGCTTACCTCCTGGATTTCCTGCAGAGCGTTTACGTCTAACTGCACTACGTCTTTCTGCAGCAGTCATGCGAAGTGCTGTTGCACGTGGTACGCATTTAGGATATTTTCTTTTTTTACCTGATGTGGCACTAGGTCTTCCACAGGCTTGAAACTTTCCATTCTTTTTTGGAGCGCCTATATCAACCCAGTCACCTTTTGAACCTTTGCCAAACCATGCAGTAAGTCCGCCCTTAGGTTTAGCCATTATCTGTAGGTTCCGCCTCTAGCTTTATAAGTTCTAACTAACCAACCATTTGCATAAGCAGATGGATAGACTTTAAACTTTCTTTTAGCTTCAGCTTTGACTCTTGCATAAAGAGTAGGATTTGCTGGTTTTGCTCCAGACTTTCTCTTTGCTGGCATTTTATCTCCTAGTTGTCAAAAACAGAAGCGCCTTCATCATTAAACTCAGTAAAGTATGAGTTATCAGTAACTACGCCTCGTTTATTTTCTACCGTATATATTGTTTGATCAATGATATATCCTGGGTTTTTAGTAATTGGTTTGAATACCCAAGCATCATCATGCCAAATAATTCTATTATTAGGATAAGCAAAAAAATTTCCGTTGTCCATCTTAAAAACGTGAGCACACTTATGTTCGGGATCTTCAGAGAAATTAGTATCTAAGTTACCTGCTAAATTTTCCCATCCCCAATCTAAAGTGAACATATAAATACCAGAGTGTTTACTGCCTTTATAATCAACAAGAGTTGCTCGTAATCCTATCAGTCTATTTCTTTTGTTCACATCAACATAGTGACTAAAACAATCCCAATACATATGCATTTCAATAGGTAAAACAGGAGCGTCTTTTTTCCAGCAAAAGGCATGAATTGGTCTACGAGTCCAATTTACTCCGTTTTCTAAAAACGCTTCAAATAATGGAACACGTTTTTGTAAAGATGTAACAGAGTGAACATCGCATGGAGTAAATTCACCATGACCTTTAGTATGATTGTATAAATATTCATTTCTTATTAAACAGCATATAGTTGGAATACTATGATTTAGGTAGCTCATTTTTATCCTTAAAATATTCTAATTGATGTGTTTGTAGCTCTTCAATTGTTTTAATCTGATCGTCTTTTTTACACAGATATTTATATTTTTCTATATCAGTTGACCATTCTCTGCCTGTCCACCACTCAAAACCTTTTTTAAGTGATTTATATACTCCATGAGAATGATATCCAAGACCAGTGTAAAGGAATCTATTACCAGTAGATTTAGCAAATTCAATTTCTGCTTCACTAGATATTTTTCCTACATTAAGTTCAGGCATATCATAGTTCCACCAAAAAAACTCAGAATAAAGACTATTTGACCAGATGCTTATCTTAGTAACAGCAATTAATGTACTTTCATAATAAAACAAAATAAACTGTTGGTCAAATGGATACTTAAATATTGTTTCTATTTCGCTATATGAGGCTATATCTGTAAAATCTTTATGTATACAGTAGTTCTTGTAGATTTTATAAATTTCTGTAGAATAAGTGTAATTTGTAACAATTTTATAAGACACTGGAGAATTTCTTATAAACTGCCTAGTTTTTTTACTAGAATAATGTTTATGAAGGTCAATACGAGTATTTCTAGATTGATACCAAATTAAATCACTAGAACCGTCATACCAAAAGTTAATAGGCGACCACCCGTTCTCAAATGCGTAATTATACTCATTTTTTTCAAAATGTGCGCTTACGACATTAAAAAGTAAATCACCATTTGTTTGATATCCGTATATGTTATCAAAGTAAAGTTGCATAATAATTATTTAGTTTTGTAAATAGGTTTATATGATGATCAGTATATTCATAACCAGCTTGGTCAGGATCGTCTAGCCATTGTCTTTTTAAGCACTCAATAGATAAATAATAATTAGGTTCATCTAAAAGTTTTAAAAAATATTTTAAAAGGTCTGTTTGATGAGCAGGAGTTAAAACTCTCACTTGTATAGGATAGATATCTTCACATTTAGAAAGTTCATTGATCTTTTTAGCTAATCTATCTAATTTAGGTTGATGAAGATGCACAGAGAAAGACAACTCTGAATATTTTGCAAGGTGATGTAAATATTTAAAACTTCTTGAACCGTTAGTAGTAATAAATATTCGATTCTTATTAATTTTAGAAAGTTTTTCAACCTCATCAGGTAACCAAGGTATAAGAGTTGGTTCTCCCCCTAGTATATTGTAGAAAACTTTGTAATCTTTAAATATTGAATGAAATTTCAAAAAAGAATTTTTGATAGTCTCTTCAGGATATGTTTTTGCATTATGTGTGCCTGGCCAGCAATAGGTACAACTAAAGTTACATTTTGTGTGCATATCCCAATTTAGTGTAAAATCATAAAAGGTATCTACAGGTTCCATTTTTACTATTTGTTCTTTAGAAACTGAGCCCTCTTTAATAGGAGTTACATTTTTTTTATATCTTAAAATGTTTATATCATTAAAACACTGACATTCATCTCTTTGACACAGTGTCATATCTTTTGTAGGGTTTAGAACAAAATCTTTATCAAGAAAATTACCATACTCTTTTCTATGTTTACAGATTCCTCCCCGCAAATTAGCATTTTGATCTAAAAATAAGTTTGTTTGACCGACTGAACAATACCAGTTTTTCCAATGATTAGCATCATTAATAACAAACCAAGGTTCATCTACATAGTCATAATCACCATTTTCATTGATAATTCTTACTGATTTCAATATGACCTTCTGACTTTACCACGAAAAGGGGTTTTCATTGCACACCAATCTTCGGGGTGTACGTTTGCAGGACGTCTTCCAGCAGGCTTAGTTACCATTCTACCCATAGGAGTATAGAAGGCACACCAATCCTGTTGAGGTTTCTTCTTAACGGAAGAACTCATTGATTTCCACATTTTAGTTCCATTTGATTTTTTTACAAATTTTCGTACAGCCATAATAGACATTATAAAAAAACTGGCTCTAACAGTCAAATTTATTTTACAGAAAGCACTTCAATACTAGTAGAATCAACGTAATCATCTCTTACAAATCTTCTAGAAACTGTTTCTTTTTTAAGAGTTCCACTAGAATCTTTATAGTATGAGATAAAAAGTTGTTTTATTAAATCTCTATCTTGTCTTTCATCTTCAGATGTAACTGCTGTTAATAGGGGTCCCTCTTTCATGCTACTCTCTTAAATGTGATTGGTTCATTAGCAAATTCTTGCTCTTGTTTTATAAACTCGTAAAATCCTTGTACAGCAACCTCTTTGAATTTTGCTTCAATATCAAAATCAGCATATTCAAGCATAGGTACATGATTAGCCATTAGGTCTTCATCCCAATAGGTTTCTGAGTGAGCATTTGGTTTCATCCAATACTCTTGAATTTCTGGGGGAAAAGATTGTGATTTATGGAAGAGTGGGCGTACCCCTCTCCAGCTTTTGACGGCTTCTTTAAAGTAATCGCTTGTTGCTGTAATGTGTATGACTTCATCGCGTACTTTACGGTTGACTGTTTTATCTCCGATCTTAACTTTCTCCGTCTCAACCATTCTGTGGCAAGCAT
>Ga0222718_10003192_pt1 | contig 14189 bp, 22 predicted proteins | sample C33_27DmetaG_FD_165045 | JGI IMG/M metagenome (GOLD analysis project Ga0222718, IMG submission 165045) | Estuarine water microbial communities from San Francisco Bay, California, United States - C33_27D | ecosystem: Environmental > Aquatic > Marine > Unclassified | place: USA: California... | reverse complement strand
ATCTCTTCTCTCCCTGAGAAGAGCCGGGGGCCAGGGGGGCCCGCGGCCCTCCCCGACCACCCTCGAAAGGCGGCCATGACCACACCGAAACGAAACCGGCCGAACTCGTCGAAATCCAGCAGAACCGACGACGATCCGATCCGATCGAACGAAATCCGGACGAATCACGCCGCGATCACTCTCTTCCTAGTGAACACCTACCCGGACGGGATACCGGCGGTCGACCTCCCCGTCGCGCAAGCGGCGATCGGGCTCGCGAACGCCGTCGACGCCGCACCGGACTCGGCCGGTCTCTGGTCCCAATACCGGGGGGCGCTCGACGATCTCCTCGCGATTACACGACAGGACGGAAATGAGATCGACTTCCTCGTCGACCAGTTGCGCGCCGCGGATCGCTACCCCGAGGACTGACCGGCCGACCCGCGGCCACGAAGTCGCGCGGATCGCCGAACTCATCGGGACGCCGTTCCTCCCGTGGCAACGCCTCGTCGTCGATACCGCGCTGGAACTCGACGACGACGGTCATTTCGCCTATCGCGAGGTGGTTCTGACCGTGCCGCGACAGTCCGGGAAATCGGCGCTCTTGTGCGCGCTGATGGTGTGGCGCGCGCTCGCGTTCGGGAAACGGCAGCGGGTCGCGTACACGGCGCAGACCGGCGCAGACGCCCGGAAGAAACTCCTCGACGAGTTCGCTCCGCTAGTCCAGGACTCGCCGATCTCGAACGTCGTCGAACGGGTTTATCGGATGGCGTCCGATCCGTCGGTGATTTTCCGGAACGGGTCGCGGATCATGGCGCTAGCGTCGTCCGAGACCGCCGGGCACGGCCAAACACTCTCCGGCGGCGCATTTCTCGACGAGGCAATGGCCGACGTCGACGATCGTCGCGAACAGAGTCTGCTCCCCGCTATGTCAACGGCGCGCGACGCCCAACTGTGGGTCGTGTCGACCGCCGGGACCGAGGCGTCGGCGTATTTCGCTCGCAAGGTGCAGACCGGCCGCGAAGCGGTTATGTCGGCCGACTCGACACCGATCGCGTTCTTCGAATGGTCCGCCGCTGACGACGACGCCGACGCCGACGATCCCGAGGTGTGGCGGTCGTGTATGCCCGCGCTCGGATCGCTCACCTCGGAAGCGGCGATCCAGCACGCCCGGCAAACAATGACCGACGGCGAGTTCCGTCGCGCCTACCTAAACCGGTTTAGTCGCCGCGAGGAGCGGGTGATCCCCGTCGCCGCCTGGGACGCCGTACAAGGAAACGCGACACCGGACGGGCGGATCGTGTTCGCCGTCGACGTCACCCTAGACCGATCGGCGGCGTCTATCGTCGCGGCGGACGAACGCGGCCACCTCGAACTCGTCGACAACCGGCCGAACGTCGACTGGCTCCCCGAACGAATCGCCGAACTCGTCGACCGTCACGACGCCCCGATCGCGCTCGACGCCTACGGGCCCGCCGGGATGCTCGCCGACACGCTCGAACAGCGGCGGATCGTCCCGATCCGATACACGACCCGCGACACGTGTTTCGCCGCGAACCTCTTCTACGACGACATCATCGCCGGGACGATGCTCGTCAGACCGTCCGACGCTCTATCGGCGGCGATCGCCGTCGCCGAGAAACGCGCGATGGGCCACTCGTGGCTATGGGCCCGGATGAACCCGCGCGCTGATCTGTCGCCGCTACACGCCGCGACGATCGCCTACCACGCCGCGAAGCATCGCAACACGCCGAAGCCTCGGCCCGTGATACTCTGACCGTCATGGGTCTGTTCACGCGTCGGCGTCCCGAAACTCGCGCGGCCGAGTTCCCGTTCGTGCTACCCACCGCGAACTACCTCCAGCCGACACAAGGCCCGCTGAACGTGTCCGCCGACACGGCGCTTGGCATCCCGGCGCTCTGGCGATGCGTGCAACTCATCTCGGACAGTATCGCGGCGCTCCCGTTGGTCGCGTTCCGCGACGGTCAGCGGATCGTTCCGAACCCGGCGATCCTCTCACAACCCGACCGGACGACGACACGGGTCGACATGCTCGCGTCGACGATCGCGTCGCTACTCATCGACGGTAACGCCTACTGGCTCCTCGGTGACCGTGACGCCCTCGGCTACCCGCGGCAAGCGGTCCTGCTCGCAACCGACGCGGTCCAGATGCGCGCGAACGGCGCCGTGGTTCAGTATCACGTCGCCGGGCAGGTGTACGACGCCGAGGACATTCTGCATATCCGCGGGCTGACGATGCCCGGCAGCGTCCGCGGGCTCTCCGTGATCGAACATCACCGGCGGACCCTCGGCCTCGCGATCGCGTCGGAAGAGTGCGCGGCGAACGTGTACGACTCGGGCGGGCTCCCCGTCGGTGTCCTCGAAGTCGATGCCGACATAACTCGCGACGAGGCCGACGCGCTGAAGGCGGGCTGGACCGAGAAGAACGGCGGCCGGAACCGCACCCCGGCGGTACTCGCGAACGGCATCCGCTACAAGCCGCTGTCGTTCACACCGCACGACCTCGAACTAATCGACGCCCGCCGCTACTCCGCCGGGCAGATATGCACCCTCTTCGGTGTGCCGCCCCATATGGTCGGCGTCGCCGGTGCCTCCGGGAACTCGCTCACCTACTCGAACGTCCAGCAGGACTCGATCCAGTTCACCCGGTACACGCTCCGCCCGTGGCTCTCACGCGTCGAGCAAGCGTTGTCGCTACTTCTCCCGCGCGGCCAGGAGGCCCGGTTCGTCCTCGACGACCTCCTACGCGCCGACACCCTCGAACGGTTCCAGGCATACCAGATCGGGCTCGCCGCCGGGTTCCTAACCGTCGACGAGGTCAGAATCGCCGAGGACCTAACCGACGGAAACCGAGAGGACTCCCCGAATGAGTGAACTTTGTACCCGGCAGGTCGACGGCTCCGGGTTCGAAATCCGAAACGACCAAGACGGCCACCACCTCGTCGGGCTCGTCGCCCCGTTCGGCGCCGTCTACGACGCCGGGGCCTACCTCGAACGGTTCGCCCAGACCGCGTTCGATAAAACAATCCAGGAACGCGGCCAGAAGATCGCGCTCCTCGAACAACACGCGACCGACCGAATGCCGATCGGCCGCGCGGTCGAATGGGAGAAACGACCCGACGGGATCGTCGCCGACTTCCTGCTCGCCCGCACCGCACGCGCCGACGAGGCCCGCGCGCTCGCTGAGGACGGGTTCGTGTCCGGGTTCTCCGTCGGGTTCGTCCCGGTCCGTACCCGATCGCTCGAACTCGACGGCCGTCCGCTCCGCGAACGCGTCGAAGTTCGTCTGGATCACGTCGGGTTCGTCCGCACACCCGCCTACGACGACGCCCGATTGATTAGCGTCCGCGAGTTCGACCCCGACGACGCCGACCAAGTGCCACGCCTCGCGAAATACCGGCACCTCATCCGCGGCGGCGAATAATGGCGAACTACTTCGCGCACACCGTCACCGACACCGCGACGAAAGTCCTCGACGCCGACAACCTAAACCGCGAGGTGTTTCTCCAGATAATCGGGAACACGACGGTCTACCTCGGCGACAATGACGCCGTCACCGACGCGAACGGGTTCCCGATCGTGAAGCACACCGCGCCGATCCGCGGGCTCCTCGGCGCCGGGCAAGAACTATGGGCGATCGTCGCATCCGGAACCGAATCGCTCCGAATCTTCACCACGGTAGACTGATGCCCGAATATCGGGTCCCCGAGTATGCCGCGTCGAACGCGCGCCGCGGGCTCAACCTCCGCGAGTTCGCCGGAAACGTCACCGCGCAGACCGTCCGCGAAGCGGGCCGGATGGCCGACGGGTTCGTCGACCTCGACAAAGCGGTGCGGATGGCCGCATGGTTCGCCCGACACGCGCAAGACCTCGACACCGCCGACGCCGACGCGTATCTCGCCGGTGAACGCACCCGACCGACCCGCGGACAGGTCGCGTGGCTCCTCTGGGGCGGCGATCTGTCCCGCGCGAACCGTGACCGGGCGCGCCGATGGGCCGCCCGCCTCGTCGAACGGGAACGCAACGCCGACCGGTGACCGGTGTGTAACATACGGGCAGGCCGCCGCCCGCGCCGCCGCCCTCGGGCACCGCAAGGGCACCGTCACCCGGAACCCAACGATCCGAAAGGACCCCGCCCGTGAAGTTGCTCGACCAACTGGTCGCCGAGCGCGCCGAGATCACCACCGCCGTCGAAGCGGTGCTCGACCGTGCCGCCGACGAAACCCGAGACCTGACCGAATCCGAGGACAAGAACCTCGCCGACCTGACCGAGCGCGCCCGCGCTCTCGACGCCCGCATCGCGGACCTCCGCGAAATCCAGGTGTCACACCTCGAAGCCGCGAAGATTCGCGCCGAGGTCGCCGCTACCCCTGATGACAAGCCCGAAAGCGAGGCCCCGGTGAACCGTGTCGACGTGAAGAGCGAACCGCTCACCTACCGCGAGGGCGCCGACGTGTCGTTCTTCCGTGACGCATACGCGGCCGAGTTCCACGGCGATCAGATTGCCCGCGAACGCCTCAACCGTCACCAGCACGAAATGGCTACCGAAATGCGCGACAGCGGCTCGGCGAACTTCGCCGGTCTCGTCGTCCCGCAGTACCTGACCGGTCTCGCCGCTCCGTTCCTCCGCGCCGGACGTAACACGATGGACGTCTGTAACGCGCTCCCGCTCCCGCAGAGCGGTCTCACCGTGAACATCTCACGGATGACCACCGGCTCGTCGGTCGCGGCGCAGGACGGCGACAACGGCGCGGTGACCGAGGCCACCCCGGACGACACGCTGCTGACCGTGAACGTCCGCACGTTCTCCGGCATGGTCGACGTGTCACGGCAGGCCCTCGAACGCGGCACCGGTGTCGACGGGCTCCTCGCCTCCGACCTCGTGTCGGCCTACCACACCGCGGTCAACGCGTCGGTGATCAACGGCGACGGAACGAGCGGCACCCACCTCGGCATTCTGAACACCTCCGGGATCGGCGACGTCGACAAGGACGACGCGAGCCCGACCGCCGTCGAAACATTCTCGGCGGTGATCGAAGCGATCGCCGAGGTGTCCGCGAACCGGTACGTGCAGCCCGACATTATTGTGATGCACCCGCGCCGCTGGGCGTATCTGACCGCCGGACTCGACTCGTCGAACCGTCCGCTGGCCGGAATCCAGGGCCAGAGCGGCCAGAACATCTTCGCGATCGGCAACCCTGGCGCCTACGGCACCGCGGCCGGTGAGATCGCCGGTATCCCCGTCGTCGTCGACGCCGGTATCCCGACGAACCTCGGCGCCGGAACGAACGAGGACGCGATCATCGTCGCGAACCGCGCCGACCTCGTCCTGATGGAACAGGCCGCGTCGCCGCTCATGCTCCGTTACGAGTCGGTCGGCTCCGGCACCCTGACCACGCGAATGGTCGCCTTCGGATACTCCGCGTTTACCGCGGGCCGCTATCCGACCGGCGTCGCTAAGGTGCAGGGCACGCTGCTCGCGGCCACCCTCTGACATACCTAGTGGGACCCCGCCCGTGTAGCCCTCTCGCGGCGGGGTCCCACACCGACCGAAAGGGCACACGATGGGGAAGTACCTCGACAACCTGATCGCGCAAGGCGCCGACCCGGTGCTCATTGCGAAACTCGGCGGCGACCTCCCCGCCGACGCGGCGCCGGTGGCAGACGACACGGCACCCGATGCCCCGGCGTCGCGTAAAGTCTCGAAACCGCGCAAGCGGACCGCGAAGCGGTGAGCAACTACACGACACGCGCCGACGTGAAAGCGTCGCTCGGCATCCCCGCCGCGGCGACCTCGGACGACGACGCGATCGACGCGGCGATCTCCGCCGCCGAAGCACTCGTCGATAACTACACGGGCCGGACGTTCGTCGCCGCCTCGGCGACCCGGACGTACATACCGCGGACCGCGTCAATACTCGACGTCGACGACCTAACGTCGGTCACCTCCGGGCTCACGGTCAAGACCGACGAGGACCAAGACGGCGTGTTCGAAACGACGCTGACGATCACGACGGACTTCGTCGCGGTCGGTAACGACGCGCCGTTCCGCACCCTGACGAACGTGAACCGCGGCTGGCCGCTCTCGCTCTATGGCCGTCCGACGGTAGAGATCACCGGCGTGTTCGGTTACACCGCGACCGTGCCGCCGAACATCAAACAGGCCGCGCTACTGATGTCGTGTCGCCTATTCCAGCGCAAAGCGTCCCCGCTCGGGTTCCAGGCGGGCGCTATCTCCGACTTCGGGCCGGTCCGCATCTCGCGCACCGATCCGGACGTCGCCGCGCTCCTCCAGGGCGTGAAACTCTTCGGGGTCGGCTGACCGTGGCCGACTATCGCACCGTGAAAGCGGCTCTCGCGACCGCGCTCGACGCGTCGGCGAATCTGTCCGTCGTCTACGTCCAAGTCCCCGACGTTTACACGACGCCGTGCGCGGTGATCGTCCCCGGCAACATCCCGGCCGCATATCACCAGGCGATGGGCGGGCAGGGTCTGACCGTGTTCGAGTTCCGGGTGTCGGTGATGCTCCAACGGTTCGACCTCGCGTCAGCGGCAGACGCGCTCGACGTGTTCGTCCACGGACCCGACTCCGTCGACGCGCTCATCCGCGCCGACCGGACCCTCGGCGGGGTCGCCGCCGACACGATCGTCGACCGGTGCAACAACTACGGCCAAGTCCTCTCGGGCGACGAGGTGTACCTCGGCGCCGAGTTCGACGTGCGGTGTATGGTGGCGCCATGACGTACCGAGTGACATCGGACCGGATGGCATGGCCCGCCGGGACCGTTATCAGCGCCGACGACCTCGCCGGTAGTAACATCGGGGCGTTGCTCGCGGCGGGACACCTCGCCGAGGTCGACGAACCGGAACCCGAACCCGATCCGAAACCCAAGAGCCGCCGGAAAGCGGCAGACCCCGAGGAGTAGAACATGGCTCAGATCGTTCTCACCGATGCGTCGGTGACCGTGAACAGCGTCGACCTATCCGACCACGTCACCTCGGTGACGATCAACTACGAGGTGGACGCCGTCGAAGTGACCGCGATGGGTGACACCGCGCACAAGTTCACCGGCGGCCTGACGAACGCGTCCGCGACCGTAGAGTTCCAGCAGGACTTCGCGACGTCGTCGGTCGACGACACGCTAAGCGGGCTCGTCGGCACCACGACGACCGTCGTCATTCTTCCGACGTCGGCCGCGGTCAGCGCGACGAACCCGTCGTGGACACTCGCGGACACCTATGTCGCGGGATATCAGCCGATCGACGCCAGCGTGGGAGACCTCTCGACCACCTCGGTGGACTTCCAGGGCGGCACCCTGACAAGGGCCACCGTCTGACATGTTCCGGTTTAGGGTGACCGTCGCACATACCGACGGTCAAGAGGGCACCTTTGACCTCGGGTTCGCAGATCTGTGCGAGTTCGAAGAGGTGACGAAGATCGGGGTCCCCGTCGCGTTCCAGGCGCAGAACCTCAAACTCCAGCACCTCGCCACGATCGGGTGGATAGCCGAAAAAAACTCCGGGCTGACCGTGAAACCGCTCGCCGAATGGCGTAAGGGTGTCGCGTCGGTCGAGTTCCAGGACGCTAACCCTCCTACGTCCGAGGCGGGCTAGCCGAAATGGTCGCCGACCTAGTGCTGGCGACCGGTCTAGCCCCCTCGGAAATCATCAACGCCGACCCGCTCGTCATCCGGGCGCTCTACGAACGGTTACGGCGACAGAACAGAGAGGCGCGCAAACATGGCGGGGATCTACGGGTTCCGAATCGACCCCGGTAGGCAGGGCGCCGAACGTATCCCCGGACTCCGCGAATCGTCGCGCGCGCTCCGACAAGTCTCCGACGACACCAAGACCGACCTAAAAGACGTCCACAAGGCCGCCGCCGAGATCGTCGCTACTGATGCACGACGACGCGCCCCGGTGCGTTCTGGGCGTCTACGGGACAGTATCCGGGCGACCGCGGTCCTCTCCGGCGGCCGGGTCCGTGTCGGGTTCGGCGGTGGCCGCCCCGCGCTCTACGCTGGGCCGATTCATTTCGGGTGGCCCGATCGTCGAATCCGCCCGCAGCCGTTCGTCTATGATGCACTAGACCCGAAACGTCCCGAGGTCCTAGAACTCTACGAGCAGCGCATAAACGAACTAACGAAACGGTACGGACTCCGATAATGGCGAAGAGCATCTCCATACCCATCACCGGGAACGCCGCGCCGCTCCGGAAAGTTCTCGACCAGACCGAGAAACGGATCGGCGGGTTCGCTAAGGGCGTCGGGAAAGCGTTCGCCGGTCTCGCGACGGTCGGCGCGGGTGTCACCGCGGGGCTGACCGCGCTCGGCTCGAAGTTCGACGAACTAGAGAACACGATCGTCAAGGGCACCGGCGCGAGCGGCGCCGCGCTCGACGGGCTCGTCGACTCCGCGAAGAGCGTCCTCGCAACCGTGCCAGACTCCGCGGACGTCGTCGCGTCAACGCTCGCCGATGTGAATACGTTCTTCGGTGAGACCGGCGACCAACTCGAAGCGACCACCGCGACGTTCCTCGACTTCGCACGGGTCGCCGAGGTCGACACGAATAAGGCGATCGGCGCGGTCGACGCCGCGATGGCCCAGTTCGGCGAAACCGGCGCCGACGTCGACGAGGTCCTCGGTGACTTCCTCCGGATCGCGCAGGCCACCGGCGCGCCGATGGACCAACTACTCGGCCAAATGGAAACGTTCGGGCCGATCTTCGCGAACGCCGGGTTCTCTATCGAAGAGACCGCCGCGGTCCTCGGCCAACTCGAACAGGCCGGGGTTCAGGTGACCCGCGTCGGACCCGCGCTGAACCGGTTCTTCCGGCAGGCCGCCGAGAACGGCGAGGACCCGCGCGCAAAGTTCGAAGAGTTCGTGAACGTCCTCGAAACAACCGAGAGCCAGACCGAAGCGCTCGCGCTCGCCACCGAGGCGTTCGGCGCCGAGGGCGCGCAACGAATGTTGTCGGCGATCCGCTCGGGGAATGTCGACCTCGAAACGTTCGGCGGTCTGCTCGGCGAGGGCGCCGGACTTGTCGATGAACAAGCGGACGCGGTTCTAACGCTCTCCGACCGGTTCGCGATGCTGAAGAACAAGGCGCTGGTCGGTCTGGCCCCGCTCGCCGAAAAAGTGTTCGACGCCGTCGAACGCGCGATGAAAGTCATCCTTCCGGTCGTCGACCGGTTGTCGGCCGCGTTCGACCGTGACGGGCTCGGCGGTGTGTTCCGTGAACTCGGCAACCTCGCGCGGCAGATATGGCCGACGATCAAAACGGCGCTCGGTGACTTCCTGACGGCGTTCGGGTCGTGGATCGTCGACGACGCGCTTCCGTACATGGCCGAGAAAGCGCAGGAACTCGGGACGGCCCTCGTCGATTGGGTCGGCCCTCGGATCGTTCCGGCGCTCCAGGCGCTCGGCGAGTTCGTCGCCGCGGCCGCTCAGTGGCTCGTCGACGACGGTCTGCCGATGCTTGTCGACAAACTCAAGGAATGGGGCGCCGCGTTCGTCGATTGGATCGGCCCGCAGATAGAACCGGCGCTCCGGGCCCTCGGGAAACTCGTCGTGGCTATCGGCGAATGGGTTCTAACCGACGCGCTCCCGAAACTCGTCGTCCTCGCCGCCGACCTCGGCGGGTCGCTCGTCGGCGGGTTCCTCAACCTCTCCGGCGACGTCCTAAAGGCCCTCGGGAACATGCTCGCCGACCTCGGCCGGTGGATAGTGTCCGACGGTATCCCGTCACTCGCCGCGAACGGTCTCGCGCTCGGCTCCGCGCTGATCGGGGCGCTCCTCGACGGCCTATCGAACGTCGGCGGGTTCGCTCTCAACATCGGCCGCAGCATCGTGAACGGGCTAATCGGGTTCCTAAACGGCGTCATCGACGACATCAACGCGCTACTAGAGTTCAAGGTGCCGCTCCCGTTCGGCGCATCGTTCACCGTGAACCCGCCCGACATTCCGAACATCCCGACGATCGGCGGCGGCGCCCAGGAAGGGTTCGTCGCGCTCGCGGAGGGCGGCATCGTCACCGGCCCGACCCTCGCGCTCGTCGGCGAGGCAGGCCCCGAAGCGGTGATCCCGCTCGACCGCGCCGGGGCAATGGGCGGCGGCGTAAACATCACGGTCAACATGCCCGCCGGATCGGACGGCGCCGACGTCGTTCGCGCCATCCAACGGTACGCCCGCAAGTCGGGTGTATTACCGATCCCGACGACGTCGCTGGTGCGCTAATGGCGGTCACCACGACCCCGGTCGTGACTTTATTCGCCTACGGCGTGTCGATCGACCTATCTGACGTCGTGCTGGGTGTGTCTGTCACCACGACGTCACCGGTTGGGGCGTGCGGTGAAACAACCGGGACGGTAGACCTAAACAACACGGACGGACGGTTCACACCCGGCGGCGGCGGCACGTACTCGACGACCGACTGGTTCGGTCACGCCATCATGATCGACGCGACGACGAACGACGGGACAACAACCCGCTTCGCGGACGTCGCCGACCTGATCGTTACCGGGTTCGACTTGTACGACGACGGGGTGACCTCGTTCGTCCGGCTGACTTTGGACGACCCGCTCACCGTCGCCGGTGGCAACTTGTCAACGATCACGACCAGCAGCCCGTACAACTTCACCCCGTCCCCGGTGAACCTTATCGACGACGTGTTCGACGGTGGCACGGCGACAAACTGGTCTATCTCCGGGGTCGACATGCCGACCCTCGGCCACGATCAGGCGGGCGTCGCGATGCTACAAGTGATGAAATACGTCTACGGGTTCTTCCCGTCCGCCGACGCCGACTTCGACATCGAGCAAGAGTTCGACCGGACCGCACCCGCGAAAGACCTACTGAACACGACGATACTCCCGGCCGGTCCGTGGACAATGTGGCCGACTACGATCCGGTCGACCACGAGCGGGCCCTACACCCGCGCCGTGGTCGACGCGTATCTGCTCGGTCCGTACACCGTCCGCCTAGACATAGTCCGAACCGACTACACGTTCGCCGACACGCCCGGCACCGGCGAGTTACCGTTCGCCGCGGTCCAACGCACCTACACGACCGACGAACTCGTCAACACGGCGCAGATTACGACGGTCGCCAGCCCGTCCGGGTCCTACACCGTCACCGGGACAAACACCGACAGCGTCGCGAAGTACGGCAGCCGCGCGCGCTACTTTCAGGAACTCTTCTCGTCCGATCCGGCGGTGACATTCCCAACAGCGACGGAAGCCGACACCCTGATCTATCCGCAAGCGATCGCGGACCGGTGGGCGAACATGTTTAGCGACGTCGTGTTTCATATCGCCGACCTACAACTGTCCGGGCTGATGGTGTCCGAACTCGCACCGAACTCGGCCGCCGAATGGACAAAACTCCTCGACATCACCGATGGTCTATGGAACTACGTCACGGTGAACTACACGCCGACCGGCTCGGCGACCGAACTCACCGCCGACGGTGTGATCTACACGCGGACCGTGGACATGACCCCGACCGACACGACGGTGCGGCTCGGCCTGTACCCGCGCGGGGTCCTCGCCGCGTTCATCCTCGACGACGCCGCGATGGGTGTCCTAGACCAAGACCGGCTGGCGTAGTGCTCCCGTGGCCATGGCAAGTGTTCTTGCATATGTTCGTCGGCGGATATGTCACATATCGGTGGGCGCGGAAACGGTTCGGCTAGGCTGACCAGCATGGCGTTCCCATACTCAAGCGGTGACGTACTCACCGCCGCCGATCTCAACAAGTCCAGCGGCCTCGTGTTGGTGAAGTCGCAGACAGTTGGTAGCGCCGTGTCATCGGTGACGGTCACCGATGCGTTCTCATCGACATTCGACGCATACCGCATTATCTACACAGGTGGTACTGGCACAAACGATGTGCCATATCGTTTCAGATTCGACGCATCGCACACCGTCGGTTACTTCTACGCCTTGACCTACAGCACTTACACAGGTGCAGGGCCAGTTGCGATCGGCGGCAATAATCTGGGATACATCAACTATTCAGGTGGTGGCCTGAAACCGGTCGTAGATATGACGGTGTTAGACCCGTACAGCGCATCATCAACAAAAGAAATTACGACCCGTTGCCGCTACGCAACCGTCTACGGAATGACAATCGGGCACGTTCCTATTAGTTCATCGTTTACCGATTTCCAGATTTACACCGTTAGTGGAACATTTACCGGTGGCACGATCAGAGTTTATGGATACAACAATGGCTGACGTTTACACACGCGACGAACTGGTAGCTCTTTACCCTGACGGCACCGTTAGCGTGCAAGTCGATGACGAAGTGACGCCGATGACGACCGACGAATGGTCAGCGTGGATCGACGCGCAGGTTGGCATTGAGAAGCCAGCAAACGACGAGCTGCCATGATCGTCATGGTCATTATCCTCGCCGCGATTGCGGTGGGGGCAATCGTTTCAATAGTGGAGAACCGACATGAACCTCACCAACCCACCGAAGGCGCTGATCGCAATGGTCGCCATGATCGTCATAGCCGTTCTCATGGTCGCCGACTCGATCGCTAACGAGGCCGGCACCGGCATGCTCGGCACGATCGTCGGTTACGCGGTCGGTAACGGCATCGCCGCGAAGGGCGGCAAGCCTGTCGAGCCGATCATCGGCAAGAAGGCCGGCCAGTGAAGTATCACAACTGGCATCGCGACACGCCGAAGGCTCCGTTCGTTACCTGCTCCCCGAACCTGCAGCAGATCCGCAGATACGCGGAGAAGACCTGGGGCTTCTGGTATCTAGGCTGCTACGTCAAGCGTCCGATCCGCGGAGGCACCCGCTGGAGCTCGCACGCCTTCGGCGCCGGCCTTGACCTGTCGTACCGCGCGACCGAGGACCACACAGACACACCAACGCGGGAAGCCGTTGAAAGTGTGATTATTCCGTGGCTGGAGGAGAACGCCGAGCTGCTCGGTATCCAACGCATCCACGATTACTGGGCCCGCCGGTACTGGCAAGTAGGCAAGGGCTGGATCAACCGCCCGCCAGGAGGACGCAACGACCACATCCACCTCGAGGTCAACACCGAGACCTGGCACTGGGACACCTCGATCGAAGACCGCCTGACCAGCGGCCCACCTGCAGCTGCAGCCGCGTCGCCGACCTTCACTGCAGCTCAGGTGCCGGCCTACCCTGGCTCAAGCACCAAGAAAGGCTCGAAGGCGAAGGCCCGCGTGAAGCAGATCCAGCAGGCCCTCGCCGATAAGGGCTACAAGGTCGGACCTGTCGACGGATCGTTCGGACCTATGACCGACGCAGCTGTGCGCGACTTCCAGAAAGACGCCGGCGAGTACGTCGACGGCATCGTTGGACCGAAGACCTGGGCGGCACTTTTCGGATGATGCTTGCATGACGTAACACCCCGCGTGCATAATGAACCTCCCACAACAACAACGGAGGTTCCCCATGATCCGTCTAGCCCTGCTAGCAACAGCCACCGCCGGCCTTCTTGTGCCGGCCTACCTCGATAGTCCAGAGAACTACGAACACGACGCCCTGTTACCCACGACCACGGCCGCACCAACCACGACCGGCGCCGTTGTTGTGGGAACCTCCACGGCGCCGCAGGCGACACCCACCACTTCCATCACTGTCACAGCGACGACACGGCTGCCGTCGACAGTGCCGACCACCAGCATCGACCTACCTCCCGATGCCAGGTGCTCGGAGTGGTGGGTGTTCGCCGCCACATGGTGGCCTGACGACGAACTCGCCACGCTCGACCGAGTGATGTGGAACGAGTCACGCTGCCAACCCGACGCGATCAGCCGCACGAACGACTACGGCCTGCTGCAGATCAACTGGGCCACCTGGTCGACGTTCGTCACAGAGCTCGGTTACACCCGCGAGCAGCTGCTGAACCCAGCGGTCAACCTCCTAGTCGGCCGGCTAATCGCCCTTGAGGCTGAGAAGCTTGGCTGGTGCACGTTCCAGCCGTGGCACATGAGCGGAGGCTACGGATGCTGACCGCCAAGGAATACCAGCGTTTCATTCGTAAGACCGTCCCCACCGGCGGATGTTGGCTGTGGACCGGCTGCAAGAACGAGAAGGGTTACAGCTACTTCGGGCTTCGAGGCAAGAGCAGACGCGCCCACCGAGTCGTCTATGAGCATTTCATCGGTCCCATACCGGCCGGCCTTGTAATCGACCATCTGTGTC
>Ga0222718_10003191_pt1 | contig 14193 bp, 13 predicted proteins | sample C33_27DmetaG_FD_165045 | JGI IMG/M metagenome (GOLD analysis project Ga0222718, IMG submission 165045) | Estuarine water microbial communities from San Francisco Bay, California, United States - C33_27D | ecosystem: Environmental > Aquatic > Marine > Unclassified | place: USA: California... | reverse complement strand
TGAACCGACCTCGCCGGTTCCGGCTCCGCCTGCGCCAACACCAACTGTTGCGGTACCCACCGGAGTAGCGCTCAGTGCACGAGACCAAGTCGTTCCGCTGAACAACGTCCGCAAGCGCACAGCCGAGCACATGTTGATGTCGAAGGCCACATCGCCGCACGTCCTCACGGCAATGGAGGTCGATTACGAGCGTGTTGAACAGGTCCGCAAGAAGCACAGTGTTGCGTGGAAGGCAGAAGAGGGCTTCTCGCTCACCTATCTGCCGTTTATCACCCGCGCTGTCGCCGACGCGCTGCGTGAATTCCCGCACCTAAACGCCAGCTTCGGTGGCGATCACCTGATCGTGCACGACACGATCAACATGGCAGTCGCCGTCGATATCGACTTCGAAGGCCTGCTCGCACCGGTGGTCAAACAGGTCGAAGGTAAGCGGCTGCGACAGATCGCACGGGAGATCAAGGACGTTGCCGATCGCACAAGAACCAAGCAGCTCACACCTGATGACCTCAGTGGAGGCACGTTCACCCTCACCAACGCCGGTCAGTACGGCACGATGATGCAGTTCCCGATTATCAACCAGCCACAGGTGGCAATCCTCAGCACCGACGGGGTGAAACGCAAGCCGGTCGTCGTCACCGACGAGTTCGGGAACGAATCGATCGCTATCCACTCGGTCGGTGTGCTCGCGCTTGCATGGGATCACCGTGCATTTGACGGCGCCTACGCAGCGGCGTTCCTCAGCAGCATCCAAGCGATCCTTGAGAGCCGCGACTGGGAAGCGGAGATCAACTGACCGGGCCGACCGCCATCGAGTCGGGTCTACGCGTTCGCTGGCTCGGGCGAGTTGACTACGACGACGCCTTCGCACTGCAGCAGCAGCTGCGCGACCACAGCGAAGGCGACCACCTACTCCTGCTCGAGCATGACCATGTCGTGACGCTGTCGAAGCGGACCCCGCGTGAGCACCTGCTCGTTGACGTCGAGTCGATGGGTGCCACTGTTGCGACCACCGACCGAGGTGGTGACATCACCTACCACGGCCCTGGTCAGCTCGTCGGCTACCCGATCCTGACCGTGCCCGGAAAGCGGGGCGGCGGTATGGCCGACACCGCAGCGTACGTGGAGGGAATCGAGCAGCTGCTCATCGACGTCCTGGCTGACCTCCGCGTCGAGGCCGGTCGGCTCGCTCATCACAACGGCGTCTGGATCGATCCTGACGGCACTCGCCCTCGCAAGATTGCTGCCATCGGCGTACGGATCACCCGAGGTCGTTCGATGCACGGCTTCTCGCTCAATGTCGACCCCGACCTCTCATGGTTCTCGCGGATCGTGCCGTGCGGCATCACCGACAAGGGGGTGACGTCGCTTGCCGCCGAGGGAGTCGACGTCTCAATGCGCGAGGTTGTTGACGGTGTCGTCGCGAAGGCAGCCGAGCGCTGGGGGAGAGGCCAGGCGATCGATCGGGCTGATGTCGCCTGGCGCGCCCCTGCCGCAGACCTCGCGCCGTTCACCCGCGGCGAAGGGGCCGGGACGCCGGTGGGTCGTCAGGGCATCGGCTATGGCGAGCAGGCCGACGGCACCTCGGTGCGTCTTCTCGGTCGTCTTGCCGAGGCCGGCGTCTCTGAAGATCCGGTGCGGTTGAAGTCTCGCAAGCCCGAATGGATGCGCGTCCCGCTCGACACCGGCCGGGGGTATCGAGAAGTCAAAAAGACGATGCGAGAACTCGGCCTCGTCACCGTGTGTGAAGAAGCGGGGTGCCCGAACATCTCCGAGTGCTGGAACGACGGGACGGCAACGTTCATGATCCTCGGCGAGCGGTGCACGCGTGCCTGTGGGTTCTGTCTGGTCGATACCCGCAAGCCGATTGCCGCCGACCCAGCCGAACCCGCTCGGGTGGCCGAGGCCGTGGATCGCATGGGCCTCACGCATGCGGTCGTCACGATGGTGGCACGCGACGATCTGCCCGATGGGGGAGCGGCCGCAGTGGCTGCGACCGTGCACGCGATCCGCGACCGGGTTCCGGCCTGTCGCGTCGAGGTATTGGTGTCGGACTTTCAGGGCAACACCGACTCATTGCAGACCGTCTTCGACGCCCGCCCCGACGTCTTCAACCACAACATCGAAACCGTCGCGCGGCTGCAGCGCGCGGTCCGTCCTTCAGCGTCGTATGCCCGGTCGCTTTCGGTGCTCGCGCAGGCCAAGCGGGTGGGCCTCGTTACCAAGTCGTCGATCATCGTCGGCATGGGCGAGACCGACGACGAAGTCACGCAGACGATGTCTGACCTCAGTGCGATTGGGGTTGACATCGTCACGGTCGGCCAGTACCTGCGCCCCACGTCGCACCACCTTCCCGTCGCCAACTGGTGGAAGCCGTCGGTCTTTGACGATTGGAAGTGCAGGGGAGAGGCGATGGGCATCGGCCATGTCGAGTCGAGCCCGCTCACCCGCTCGAGCTACCACGCTCGGGAGGCTGCCGAGGCTGCTGAGCCTGAACGTGTCGGGCCGCAGTGAGCGCGGGCGAGCGACGTAGCGTTGCGGGTGTCAACGCCGGCTGCTGATCACGCCGGTGTCAAAGCCGGCGAGATGAAGACCACCGGCGAAGCGGGCGTGCTCGATCTTCGTGCAGCGATCCATGACAACATCGAGGCCGGCGCTGGAGGCGATCTGGGCCGCTTCGTTGGACCAGAGGCCGAGTTGGGCCCAGAACGATTTCGCGCCGATCTCGACTGCGTCGTGTGCGATCGGCGGCAAGTCTTCGGATCGCCGGAACACGTCGACCATGTCCGGGACCTCTGGAAGGTCCTGAAGCGACGGGTACACCGGCTGGCCGAGGATTTCGGTCTCTCGCGGGTTCACCAGATAGACGACGTAGTCAGCTGACGAGCTACGGAGGTAGGTCGCAACAAAGTTGCTGGCCCGAGCCGGGTTCGATGAGGCGCCGACGATGGCAATCGAACGGGTCTCGTCGAGGATCCGCTTGCGTTCGCCCGCCGACGGCGGCTCCCAACCGGGAATGGGTTCGTGCTCAGGCATGGGTTGTCTCCAGAGCATGGTCGAGGTCGTACAGGATGTCATCAAGATCTTCGAGCCCAACCGAAATCCGCACCATGTCGGGAGTCACCGACCCAGCGGCCATCTGCTCGTCGGACAACTGCGAGTGTGTCGTCGAAGCAGGATGAAGGATCAAGGTCTTGGCGTCACCGACGTTGGCCAGATGACTGATCAGTTCGAGCGACTCGATGAACGAACTACCGGCTTCGCGGCCACCGTTGAGACCAAAGGTAAATACTGCACCCGGTCCGGCCGGCAGGTACTTGTTCGACAGGTCGTGATGCGGTGATGAGGGAAGTCCGGCGTAGTTGACCCATGCCACACGTGAGTCCTCATGAAGCCAGGCAGCGACTGCTTGAGCGTTCGCGACGTGCCCCGCCATTCGGTAGTCGAGGGTCTCGAGGCCTTGGAGAAACAGCCATGCGTGCATCGGAGCAAGCGTCGAGCCGATATCTCGCAGGTGATCATTGCGGACCTTGGTGAGATATGAGTACTCGCCGAAATTGTCCCACCAACGAAGGTCGTTGTAGGTCGGGACAGGCTCGGTCATGTTGGGGAATCGGCCCGATCCCCAGTCGAACGTTCCGGCCTCACACACCACCCCACCGAGTGAGGTTCCGTGACCGCCGATGAACTTCGTGGCCGAGTGGACAACGATGTCGGCCCCCCACTCCACCGGTCGGCACAGCGCCGGGGTGGAGAACGTGGAGTCGATCGCCAGCGGCAAACCGTTCGAGTGGGCCACGTCGGCGAGCGCCGCAATGTCCGCGATCGCACCGGATGGGTTACCGACGGTCTCGGTAAACAAGAGCTTCGTCTCCGGACGGATAGCTGCTGCGAAGCCATCGACGTCGGTCGGATCGACGAACGTGGTCTCGATACCGAAACGGGCGAGCGTATTGGAGAACATCGTGATCGTGCCTCCATACAGATGGCTGCTCGAGACGATGTGATCGCCAGCCTCGGCCAGCGCAGTGACCGCCAAGAACTCAGCTGCGTGCCCTGACGATGCAGCGACTGCGCCGAGTGCTCCATCAAGCGATGCCATTCGCTCTTCGAACGCTGAGACGGTCGGATTGCCCAGGCGGCTGTAGATCATCCCGTACTTCTGCAGCGCGAAGAGATCCGCGGCGTCGTCGGTGTCCTCGAAGACGTACGACGATGTCTGGAAGATCGGTACCGCCCGCGCGCCGGTGGTCGGGTCTGGACGGGCTCCAGCGTGAAGAGCGCGGGTTCGAAAGCCCCACGTGTGATCGCTCATGCACCGATCGTACGCACGACAGCGCCCGGGTCTAGCCTCAGGTCATGTTTTCAACTCGTCTTGAGCGGGCCCGGGCCCGGATGGAAAGCGAGGGCATCGACGTGCTGATGCTCTCGGTCGGCAGCGACCTCCCGTACTTCTGCGGCTACGAAGCGATGCCACTCGAACGAATCACGATGCTCGTCGTGCCACGAGACGGCGACGCCACCCTCGTCCTGCCCGGCCTCGAAGCCGCTCGCGTGACCGAGCGGCCTGAGCTCTTCTCGCTGAGGGGTTGGGGTGAGACCGAGGACCCAATTGCGATCATTGCCGATCTTGCTGGGCCCGCCGCTGAGGTCGCGATTGGCGACCACATGTGGGCGGGGTTCCTTGTCGACCTCACCAGGCAAATGCCGAACGCGGGGTTTCGGCGAGCTTCGACGATCACCAGCCCGATCCGTCAGGTGAAGGACGGCCAAGAGATCGAGCGCCTTCGGACTGCCGCCGCTGCCGTCGACCGCATCGCAGATCGGTTGCAGTCGGGTGTGATTCCGTTGGTCGGTCAGACCGAAGCCCAAGTGTCAGCCGAGCTCGGGCGCCAGATTGTCGCAGAAGGACACGACCGCGTGAACTTTGCGATCGTGGCGTCCGGTCCTAACGCGGCAAGCCCGCACCACCACGCCGGCAACCGGGTCATTCAGGCTGGTGAAAATGTGCTCTGTGACTTCGGTGGAACCATGATCGGTGACGACGGCGTTGGCTACTGCTCTGACCTGACCCGCAACGTGTGGACCGACGACCGTCCTGATCGTGACTACCTCGAGGCGTACGCCGTTCTTCACGAAGCGCAGGCTGCTGCGGTTCGAGCTGCCACCGTGGGTACACCCGCACAAGACGTTGATCGGGCGGCCCGTCAGCGGATCGTCGACGCTGGCTATGGCAGCTTTTTCATCCACCGCACCGGTCACGGTATCGGGGTCGAAGCTCACGAAGATCCTTACATCGTGGAGGGCAACGCTGAGCCACTCGTGGCCGGCAACGCTTTTTCGATCGAGCCGGGAATCTACATTCCCGGAAAGTGGGGCATGCGCCTCGAAGATATTGTCGTTGCCGCCGACGACGGGCCCGACCCACTCAACACTGTCGATCATCATCTCGCTGTCCTCGGGTAGGCGATGATCGAACTTGACGGTGCGACCGTTCTCCTCCAATGGGCTGCGGGCGGCTGGTTGTTTTTATGGGTCACCACGCGCCGTCGTGAGGTCGGGCTCGGCTACGGCTGGCTGCAGCGACTGACGTTCCTGGGGCTCGCCGCCGGCTCACTGGCGGCTGCGTTCATCACATCACCGACGTGGGAGCGCGAGATCGGCACGATCGCGTTCATGGCAGTCGGCACGGGCACACTGGCCGTGTCGATCGCTCGGAGATCGGCCGGTGTCACCGGCCAGCGCGAGGTCGTGGAGCGCCGCAGTCAACGGGTCGCCGATATGACTGGCATCGACCGTGATGAGCAGCGATTCGACAAGACCGCACGGGAGTTTCCACCGACGCTCGACCTCGTCTCTGCGATCGTCGGCATGATCGCAGTCGTCATTGCCTCATGGGAAGCGGGGATGGTGGCGAACGTAGAGCTGCTCTCCGTGTTGCGAGGCATCACCTCGGCGTTGTTTCTGGGGGTCTTGTCCGACGCGATGCTGCTGGGGCATTGGTACTTGGTGCAGCCAGGTTTGGCACGTGCTCCGATCCTCGAGCAGGTCAGGCTGGCCGGGCTGCTGTGGCTACCCGAAACGGTCGTATTCCTGATCCCCACGGGCATGGTCTCGGTGCTCAACGGGAACATCGACGACGCCTACAACGGGCTTCTCGGTTGGTTCTGGATCGCGTCAGTGATCGGCACCGGTCTGCTCATCGTGGTGTGTCGTTTGGCGCTCAAGGAGCGGCAGTATTCGGCGGTCATGGCTGCGACCGGTCTCATGTATCTGGCAATCCTCACCGGGTTCGGTCAAGACATCGTCGCTCGCGTGCTTCTGTCGCCCTGACGATCAGGGCTGCCGACCGACTAGCTTTCGACGAGATCAGCCGGAACAGAAACTGCGGCGATGACGGCAGCCGCTGTTGCGAATGCTGCGGTGGCGATTGCGAATCCACTGAGCGAGTCGCCAATCACACCGGTCATGAGCGCTGCAATCAACGCGCCAAAGCCGAGACGGGCTGCACTGATCAGCGATGAGGCCGTACCGGCCATGTCTCCCATCGGGACCATGCCAGCTGCGTTCAGGTTGGGAGAGATCATCATGTACGACGACACGGTTAGGGCCAGTGCTGCGTGGAAGAGATAGAAGTTCGGCAGTTCGAATACGACCGTGATCGCGACGAGCACGGCCGATGCTGACGCCATCATTCTGGATTGCAGACCAATGCTGAGAGAAAGGCCGAGGCGGGTTACCAGCCGACCGTTCGCGAGCGAGGTGAGGGCGAGGCACACAGCGATCGCTCCGAACACGAACGGAAACCACGAATCGCGGTCGTAGACCTCGCCCACGATCACCTCACTCGTCGTGAGATAGAGCGTCATCGCTCCCTGAATGACGATGGAAGCCATGGTGGTTCGGAAGGTGACCCGGGTTCGAACAACCCGGCGACCTGCTGTGCTCAACTCACTTAAGCCGAGCGGCCTCTGATTGTGATCACTCAGCGTCTCTGGAAGGCGGATCGCCCACAGAGCTAGCCCTACGCCGGCGAGGGCGCACAGCCAGAAGATCGCTCGCCACCCAGTGACGAGCATGATGATTGCGCCCAGCGACGGTGCCACGATGGGCACGAGAATGAAGACGGCCATCACTCGGGACATGACTCGAGCCATCTCCTCGCCCACGTAGATATCCCGCACGATCGCCGTGACGACGACGCGTGGCCCGCCCGCCCCGATACCCCACACCAAACGCGTGATGATGAGGGTCCCGAGCGATGGTGCGAATGCAGATGCAACCGCCCCCACGACGTAGACGACCAACCCTGCGTAGAGGATTGGTCGTCGGCCGTATCGGTCGGTCAGTGGCCCCCATGCCAGCTGAGCGATGGCGATTCCTGCGAAGAACGCCGTGAGTGTGTGGCCGATCTGTGTCGATCCGGGCTCGAGGTCGAACGTCTCTCGCATCTCGTCGAACGCCGGGAGCATGGCATCGATAGCGAGAGCCATCAGACCGATCGCTGCCGAAACAAAGATCAACAGCTCGCGCTGCCCCATCCTCCGCCCCAGATCGGAACCGATGCCAGAGCGAGGGGCAGCCACCACGCGACGTTACGGCCTCACTGGCCCGGCTCACACATCGGCCGCAGGCCTAGCCGGTTCTGGTCTGTTGGGGTCAGCTGGCTACGATCACGCCATGCCCATCACGTTCAACGTTGTTCGCACTATTCCCAAAGCAACGAAGGCCCGCATCCGGCTCGTGACGACCGAAGCCGTCGAGGCGGGGTTAAGCAGCATCAACGATGAAGAACTCGACTCGGCGGGCTTCGCAGGCAAGGAGTGGGAAATCCACGTCTCCCCTGACGGAAGGCGTACCGAGGTCTTGGTCGGCATGGGTGCGGCGGACGCCGTGGACGCAGCAGCGATCCGTGACGCTGCGGCTGGCGTGGCCCGACGATTCGGTCACTTTGGCAGGATCGGCGTCGAGCTGCCCGACATCGACCTCGACGGGGGCACTGCTCGTGAAGCGCTTGTCGAGGGCCTGTCGCTCGGTGCCTACACCTTTCTCGCCTACAAGTCCGACGGCAAGCCATCCAAGCTCCGAACCGTTGAGATCGCCGGCGGAAGTGGCGCACAGAACCGGGCCGCGTGTGATCGTGGCAGTGCCATTGCGCGCGGGCAGATGCTTGCTCGCGATCTGGTGAACGAACCGGGTGGCACGTTGACACCCGCTGTTTTCGCCCGTCGTACCGCAGCCATGGCGAAGGCGCAAGGTCTTGCCGTCAAGGTCTGGGATGAGGCAGCCATCAAGAAAGGCAAGCTCGGAGGCTTGCTCGGCGTCAACCGGGGCTCGACCAACCCTCCGCGGCTCGTCGAGTTGACCTACACGCCCAAGGGAACAGCGAAGGGTTTCCTTGCCCTCGTTGGCAAGGGGATCACGTTTGATGCCGGTGGACTCTCGATCAAGACCGGCCAGGGAATGATGACGATGAAGTGCGACATGGGCGGCGCTGCTGCAGTAGTCGGTGTCATGTCGGTTCTCAACGACCTGCAGGTGCCTTGCAAGGTCCGAGCGTGGATCCCGATGACCGACAATATGCTCGGCGGTGATGCCACTCGGCCAGGCGATGTGCTGAGGATCCGCAACGGCAAGACCATCGAAGTGCTGAACACCGACGCCGAGGGTCGCCTGATCCTCGCCGATGGCTTGTCGCTCGCTTCGGAGGCAAAGCCCGATGCCATCGTGGACCTAGCCACGCTCACCGGTGCGTGCATGGTCGCCCTCGGTCCCAAGATTGCCGGCTTGATGAGCAATAACGATGCGTGGGTCGAGCAGATTGAAGCTGCATCGTTTTCGAGCGGAGAGCGGGTCTGGCACCTGCCGCTTCCCGGTGACTACATGAAGATGTGCGACTCGGCGATTGCCGACATGAAAAATATCGGCGGCCCCCATGGCGGCGCGCTGACCGCAGGACTGATCCTCCAGCAGTTCGTCGGCGACGGGATCCCGTGGGCGCATCTCGACATCGCCGGCCCGGCGTTCACCGATGTCGAGGACGGCGAGTGGAGTAAGGGCGGTACCGGCTTCGGCGTGCGTCTGCTGGCGGATCTCGCCTCGAACTTCCAGAAGCCCTCCTGACGGCCCCTGCAGGAAAACGGCGAATAGCGGCCCCGTAGGGCCGCTATTCAACCAACAACGATGCCTTAGTCGAGGTTTGAACTGACTTCGGAGAACTTCTCCGATGCCGTTTGACCAAGAAGCGTCACGGCGGCGATGCACACAACAGCGATGAGTGCCACCAGAAGGGCGTACTCAACGAGGCTGGCGCCACGGTCGTTGTCAACCCGGCTGGTGATCCAGGCGGAGAAGAACTGATAGGTGGTGGTCATTCGGGTGGACTCCCTGTGGAATTTGTTACCACCTAGCGGTGGCAAACCGACATCATGACGATCGGCACAGGAAGCATAGATCCTTAGGGTTTTTTCTGCATCTATTCCTTTGAAGGATCGTGACTCGTCCGTGGCAAGACATCTCGGGAAGTCGATTTGCGGCGATTTCCCCTATCTCATGCAGCCTCTGGGCCGTGCTCGGCAGCGAGTCGGTGGCGCTCCCAAGCCCAGTTCACCGCTTCAGCTGCGATGGAATCTGGGACTTTCCACCGATCGAGCTGACGCTGGGTTTCGTCAAATCCGTCACCGCACTCGATCAGGCTCAAGGCAAGTCGTCGAGCACGGGCGCGATGTTCGTGGCCGGCCGTGCTGGCCTCGATGAGGCGGAGATGCTCGGTCGCCAGTTGGGCTGGTAGGCGTTCGATCTGCGCGCGGTTGAGAGGAGGAAGACGATGCCGAATATCAAGCTCGCGTCGACCGGCGGCGCGAGCTGCGCCGAATCGGCACGCGCGTTGAAGCGATCGGGAAAGAGCGCTGTTTCGCCCTCCTTTGTGCCCGATGCCGAGCTGGGCAGCCACATCGTCGAGGTTGACCTCGGCTTCTCCGCGCCCGGCGTCGAGTTCGTCGGTGAGTGCGCGAAGGAGCAACGTGGTCGATGGCCCGAGGATCCCGAGCCAGAATCGTTCGACGTAGCGGGACCGGGCATCGTGGCCGAGCTGGTCGATCAGTGGGTCGTGCCAGCGGCGAATGTGGAGCGTCGTGAGGGCAGGCTCGTCGGTCGGCCGGATTGGTTGCAAAGTCATCGGTTCCCTTTGTGGGTAAAGCAGGCGCGGGGAAGCGATTACTCTATTTCATAGTATTTGATGTCTTCTTGTCAAGGCTTTCGTCGCTGTGTAGTCGCTCAGCGCAGCTGGTAGCCGTCCCCGCTGAGCGGTTCTGACTTCATCGGGCGTGTCTGTCGCAACGCTTCAGTTCTCAACACTGTTGCCCTTCGAAGTTCGCTCATGGGGTGCAGCGGTCGACCCGAGGACAACGGGCGGGTCGACCGCTGGGTACTCTTCGCCCATGGATGATCCGACCACAAACGCTGAGAACGAGGCTGCTATCGAGCAAGCCGCTCGATTCGTCGACGATGCCGAACGGATCTCTGTGCTCACCGGAGCGGGCATCTCGACCGATTCAGGGATTCCGGACTTTCGCGGCCCCCAAGGGGTGTGGACCAGAGATCCGGCCGCCGAGCGAGCATCGAATATCCAGTATTACGTGAGCGATCCCGACGTCCGGAAGGCCAATTGGGAGCGCCGCGCAACCGGCCAACTCTGGGCCGACGTCGAACCCAACGACGGCCACCGAGCCCTGGTCGAGCTCGAACGTCGCGAGAAGCTACACACGCTCATCACTCAGAACGTCGACGAATTGCATCAGCGAGCCGGATCGTCGCCCGACCGGGTCGTCGAGATTCACGGCACGACCCGCAAGGCGATGTGCCTTGAGTGTGAGTGGCGTGACGATATCGAAGTGGTGCTTGATCGGGTTCGAGCGGGCGACGCTGACCCCGCGTGCGAAAAGTGCGGCGGCCTGCTGAAATCGGCGACGGTGAGCTTTGGACAATCGATCGACGCTGTTGATCTGCAGCGGGCCCAGACGGCGGCGTTCGAGTGCGACTTGTTCCTTGCGGTCGGCACAACGCTTGCGGTGTACCCGGTCAACGAGACGGTACCGATCGCCAAGCAGTCTGGAGCGAAGATCGTGATCCTCAACGGGGAGGAGACAGCGCTGGACTCGCTCGCTGATGTCGTCGTCAATGCTGATATCAGCAGCGCCCTACCCAGGATCGTGCGCGCCGACCTAGCCTGAGGCCATGGCCACGTTCCGCGATCTCCTTCGCGCTGCGAAGGAGTCGATCCGAGAAGTCGACGTCGACGGTGGTGCAGCACTCCTCGACCACGGTCACGTTTTGCTCGACGTTCGCGAACCCGACGAGTATGAGCAGGGTGCGATCCCCGGCTCGATCCATATTCCTCGCGGCGTGCTCGAGACGACGATCGACGGTCTCATCGGTAGCCATGACACTCCAATCGTCGTGATGTGTGCCGGAGGCGCACGCTCAGCGCTCGCCGCCCAGACGCTCGGCCACCTCGGGTACACCGATGTCGTGTCGATGGACGGCGGATTCAACGGTTGGAAAGACGCTGGCAAACCCTGGGGTACACCGCGCACGCTCGACGCGGCCGGCCGAAACCGCTACCAGCGGCATCTGTTACTTCCCGAGGTAGGAGAGAAGGGGCAGCTTGCGCTGCTCGACGCAAAGGTGCTGCTCCTCGGTGCAGGCGGCCTGGGTTCGCCTGCTGCGCTTTACCTCGCAGCGGCAGGTGTTGGCACGATCGGGATCGTCGACATGGATGTTGTCGACGAATCGAATCTGCAACGACAGATCATCCATCGCCTCGACCGGGTGGGTGAGCGCAAGGTCGACTCTGCGAAGGCCGCCATCGAGGCGCTCAACCCCGACGTGACGGTCGTTGCTCATCATGCCCGACTTGCGGCCGAGAATGTGATGGGGATCATCGACGGCTACGACGTAATCATCGACGGCACCGACAACTTCCCGGCTCGCTACCTGCTCAACGACGCCTCCGTCAAAGCTGGTATCCCGGTGGTTCACGGTTCGATTTTTCGTTTCGAGGGTCAGGTCAGTGTCTTCGACCCTCGAAACGGCCCGACCTACCGTGACCTTCTCCCAGAAGCCCCCCCAGCTGAGTTTGCGCCGTCGTGTGCCGAAGCCGGGGTGATCGGTGTGCTTCCCGGCATCATCGGCAGTCTGCAGGCGCTCGAGGCAATCAAGCTCATCCTCCGGATCGGTGAGCCGATGATCGGCCGCCTCCTCGTATTCGATGCCCTCGATCTGTCGTTCCGAGAGTTCAAGCTCAACGTCGATCCGACCAACGAGGTCACGTGGGAGAACCGCAGCCGTGTCGACGTGGTCGATCTCGACGGGCTCTGCATGCCTGCGCTTCGCTCGGGCTGACCGCTGCAACCGCGATCGGTGCGGACTGCACCGATACGCTCATGCGGTCCTCCGCCGCACCCCTTGGGAGCCACCATCCGTCAGCTGATCACGCAGCTCCGTGACCGCAGCCCGTTGCCCGCCGGAACTACTCCGATCGTGCTCGGGCTCGTGATCAACGGTTTGAGCACGTACGGCTTCTTGGTGCTCACCCACAGGGCGGTGGGTGACGAGGCCTACGGTGGCCTCGCGGTGCTCTGGGCGCTCGTCTACATTCTCGGACCGGGTTTGTTCCAGCCACTCGAACAGGAACTGGCGCGAGCGACGGCGGCCCGCGGCTCCCGGGGCGAGGGAAGTGCTCCCGTGCTCCGTCAGGCCGCCAAGGTTGGGGTCATCGCTCTTTCGGTGGTGTTCATCGGGGTGCTCGTGTCGTGGCCGCTCGGCTTGGCCGGGATGCTCGACAACCGCGTCGATCTGCTGATTGCGCTTCTGCTCGGCCTCGCTGCGTTCGCCATCGCCGAACTTTGTCGTGGCATCCTTTCGGGCCGACACAAGTTCAACGCGTACGGCCGCTACTTTGCAGCCGAAGGTACGAGCCGCATGCTCATCGCCGTCGTTCTTGTCGTGCTCGGCGTCGAGGTTGTCGGGATCTACGCGATGACCATGGCCGCTGCCTTTCTGTTGGGGACCCTTGCAGCCGTCTGGTGGGTACGCCCGTTCGTTCATCCCGGCCCCGATTCGCAGCTGAGTGAGATCACCCCGGCATTGGGCTTGCTGCTTGCGACATCGATCTGCGAGGCGTTCTTGCTCAATGTCGGCCCGGTTGCGGTCTCGATCATTGGTGACGAACTCGGAGAAGAGGCCCCCGGTGTTTTCCTCAACGGCCTGATCATCTCGCGGATCCCCCTCTTTTTCTTCCAAGCGGTGAAGGCATCGCTGCTCCCCGCATTGACCAAGAGTGCTGCCGACGGCGACCTGAACGGGTTTCGCGAGGTCCAGTTGCGCTTGGTCGGTGCGGTGCTCGTCGTGGCCGGCTGCTCGACGGTTGCCATTGCGTTCATGGGACCGTGGCTCGTCGAGTTCTTGTTCTCCGAGCACACCCTCGGCCATCGCGATCTCGCCCTCCTGTCTGCGTCGGGCGGCGGTTTGATGGTGCTGCTGTCGCTGTCGCTGGGTCTCGTCGCACTCAACCACACCCGGCTTGCCATCGTGGGTTTCGTCGCTGCGGTCATCACCTTTCCGATCGCGCTGCAGTTCGCCAATGCGCCGTTCCTCCAGGTCGAGATTGGCATGTTGGCAGCGGTGGTCGTCGGCGCGTCAACCCACGCAGCACTGTTGCGGTTCGAGTTCGGCCGGCATCGCGCGGCCGGGCGCATGTCGTCAGCGGTGTAGGTTCCGAAGTCATGAAGGGGCTGATCCTCAGCGGCGGTGCCGGGACCCGACTCCGGCCCATCACCCACACCAGCGCGAAGCAGCTGGTCCCGATCGCCAACCAGCCGATCCTCTTCTACGGCATCCGCGACATGGCGGATGCGGGGATCACCGATATCGGCATCGTCATCTCGCCGGTAACAGGAAGCGAGATTCGCGAGGCAGTTGGGGATGGCAGCGACTTCGGCGTGACCGTGACGTGGATCGAGCAGCCCGAGCCGCTCGGGCTCGCCCATGCTGTCTTGGTGGCCCGTGACTACTTGGTTGACGACGAGTTCGTGATGTACCTCGGCGACAACATGCTTGAGCAGGGGCTTGCATCGTTTGTTGAGCGATTCGACACGGCACGACGCGCTGCACGGTCGTTGAAACTTGGCGAAGCAC
>Ga0222718_10003189_pt1 | contig 14200 bp, 15 predicted proteins | sample C33_27DmetaG_FD_165045 | JGI IMG/M metagenome (GOLD analysis project Ga0222718, IMG submission 165045) | Estuarine water microbial communities from San Francisco Bay, California, United States - C33_27D | ecosystem: Environmental > Aquatic > Marine > Unclassified | place: USA: California... | reverse complement strand
TTGGCCAACCCTGGCCACACAAGCTCCAGCGCAAACTGAATGCCATGGGCGCCGACGTCACTATTCAGTCTTGGGGGATCAACGGTTGGTCCACTCGTGATCACCTCACTTTTCTGAAGGCCGTCAAACGAGACGAAGGCGCTTTGAACATAGATGAGGTGTTGATCGGCTTTGTCACCAATGACCCGGATATGGGTGACATTGAGCAGAGGCAAGCGCCAAAATTTCAGATTCCGCCGCGCGCTTTCATGTCTTTGTTTCCATTGGCTGATGCTTACTTAACCGCCCACTTGCAGGCGGTGTACGAAACTGTGGTTGACCCTGGTTCTGGATATGGTGCCTGGGAAGCATCGCTGTGGACAGACGCAAACCTAGAATCCTATCGCGCAGTTTTATTTGAGCTTAAGACCTTCTCGGTCGAGAACGGTTTGCCCATCGCTTTTGTCTTAACGCCACACAACCCCAATGAAAGTTCGTTTAAGTCTCGATATGAGGCGCTCAAGTCTTTACTTGGTGACATTGGGATTCCGGTGATCGATTTGTTGCCGTCTGTTGTCAACCAACTCTCTGATGCTGGGACGCCCCCTTTGTATCGTCACCTTTGGGCCAATCGCGGTGATGGTCATCCCGGTGATATGCTGACAGACATTTACGCCCAAGACGTCGCAGAGGTTTTGTTGTCTCGCCAGGCAGAGACAGTCGGCACAGGTACTGTTTTACCGTCTCTGCCGGATCAAGTTTGCACGAGTGGTGAAATCATTGCCGTTGTGCCTCAGCCAGTCAGGTTTGACTTTGGACCAGACTCTTATGTGCGTCTTGTGGGCCAGGTATCCACTTCGGCCGGTGGTGGCGACGCGGTGGCATCCCGTGCGGTTGTGCAATGGCCTGGCGGGGAGGCGGCTGCCTATCACCGTGACGTTTTAGCTGGTGAGATCCCGCGCGAATACGACCGGGCCAATTCCACGAAAATAGAACCTGCATCAAAATTCTGGGCTGACATTCCAGGCGACACAGACCTCTCCAATCTATCTTTATACGTGAAGACAGAGGCTGGCTGCGTTTATGTGGCGCCGCTCACAGTCCAGAATCGGCCAATTCATTTGACCGAGGACCTTTAGGACTCTGTTGATTTTTAGATCGCGAGACTTTCTTGCATCCAATCGATGTCTTCCGTGCATCTCATGATTATCGGGGTGTAGACGAAACGGGACTTAACCAAGGAGAAAGACCTATGAAATGGATTTAGTCGTAGCGGCTTTGGCGCCAGGCAGTGATGAAAAGGGCGTTGATGCTCTAACGATGCAGATCATCGGATTTGGCTCGGAAGCGTCCTGCCAGGCGGCACGGTCAGGCGTGGTGTGGCGGGTTGAGGGTGTAATGGAGCCAGACGTCATTAAGCAGTTTGTCACTGAAGAGATTCGCAAATCTGGCGATGTGCCCAATCCTGAAGCATTTGCTGATTTATTTCTTGGGCGGGTCAGTGCGGCCTGCTATCGCGCAGACTAAATACCAGACGCATTCTCAAACGCAGTGCCAATACGCAGCGCTGTCGCTTCTTCCCGCTTCGGCGTGACCACCTGTAGTCCAAGGGGAAGGCCGTCCTCGGTCTTCCCCATTGGGACAGAAAGTGCGGGGCAGCCGGCATAGTTGGCAAAGGCTGTAAACGTTGTGATCGTCTTTGGCATCGCTGCCTCGAAAGAAAATGCTGGAACGGGCGTGGTGGGCGTGACCAGTGCATCAACCGTTCCAAACAGGCGCCGAGCGACGGGTCTCACTTGTTCAATGAGTCTCATTGCTTTCGCCAGCTTTGGTGCTGATTGAGCGCGCCCAAATTCGATACCAGCGCGGAACGTTTCTGTAAATCCGTCCGGATTGCTGTCCAGTGCATCTGAATGAATGTTGGCCAGGTCGGCTTCAATCAAAAGCATGGCCTTAGGGCGAACCAAGGCCGGGTCGTAACCATCCCAGCCAACCGGTTCCAATTTCGCGCCCAGCTCGCGCAGCTGATCAATTGATTTTGCATAGGCAACATAAACTGCTGAATCTACCGTATCTCCATTGATTTTGTTGAGGTCATTAAAATATCCCAGTGTCAGCCCATCAAGGGATGGCGACGCTTCGAGAGCCGAGGAAAAGTCTGTTGGGCCATGCCGACCCGCCGGGTCATCAGCATCAAACCCAGCCATTGCCGAGAGCATCAGCGTCAAGTCTTTGCACGACCGTGCCATGGGTCCGACGTGATCAAGAGCATAGGACAAAGGCATGACGCCACGAGTGCTCACCAAACCGTACGTCGGTTTTAACCCGGCAATACCGCAAAAGGATGCGGGGATCCGAACGGACCCTAGGGTATCTGACCCCAATGCACCGGCGCACAATCCAGCGGCCAATGCGGCGCCCGACCCACCTGAGGACCCGCCAGGCGTGTAGCCGTCTTTGTGCGGATTCTGGCAGTAGCCGTATGCGTCATTGGCGGTCGTTGCGCCATGTGCAGCTTCGTGCATGTTGAGTTTGCCGAGAAATATTGCACCGGCCTCGCGCAAGCGCCGCACCACGTCGGCGTCATGCTCTGGTGTCGCGCGTCGGTATGCTTCAACACCACCTGTTGTAGGTATGCCTGCGACATCGATGTTGTCTTTTAAGGCAATTGGGATACCGTCTAAGGCGCTCAGCACGTTCCCATCTGCCCGCCGCTGGTCAGCGGCTTCTGCCTCTCGCAGAGCAGATTTGGTCGTCACTTTAATGAAGGCGTTCAGATCACTGTTCTGATCTTCAATGCGTTTAAGGTAGGTCTCGGTCGCCGTGGTCGATGTGGCTTTTCCCGATTCAAGGGCGTGCGCGAGCCCAGCAACTCCGAGGGCAACAATATCAACAGTCATGGATTAACCCGATCACTTTTTCGCCAGCGTTGCTCTGACTTTATTGTTGGATGCATGCGACAACTAATCAAATCGCTCGTCACTTAGCCGTTTGGCTTTCTGCCGCTTATCAACCTCGGTAAATTTGGTCAGTTCGCCCGGTTGGTGAAGTTCGACGGGCATATCCACACCTATGCGCGATTTGATCAAAGCCTTGAAGGCCTGCTCCAACTCTGGAGACGGGTCTGACGTGATTTCCGCCATGACAATCATATCGTCTCTGCCTTGGGCATCTCTCACCGCACGGCAGAAGTATTCACCATTGAACTCTGGTCGTTCCAACAGCACCCCACCAACGCCATGGGGAAAGACGTTAATGCCGCGCAGCTTCACCATGTTGTCGGACCGGCCAAAGATGCCCTGCATCCGCTTGAACACTAGACCGGTATCATTGGCGCCAGTGTGGAAAGCTGACACGTCGTGTGTGTTGAACCTGATCATCGGATAGAGATCGTCTTTGAATAGCACGGTGTCGATGACATCGCCTTGCTCGCCATCAGGCAACGGCTCGCCAGTATCGACATCTGTGATCTCAATGTAATGCGCATCTTCCCAGACATGCATACCCGTATGATCGTGCCCTTCGGCACAAATCGTTCCCGTGTCGCCAACGCCATACCAGTCGAATGTCTCAGCACCACCCCACAGGCGTGAGATTTCATCGCGATCTTCCTGGCCGAAGTGACCGGATATCATGCGAATAGGAATATCTTTGCCAGGTTCCAAGCCTTCTTCAGCGGCTACGGCCGCGAGTTTGCGAAGGTAGTCAACAAAACCGACAATCACCGTCGTTTTAAACCGGTTCATGATGTGAACCTGCTGCACCGATCGTGTTTCAACCCCTGTGCCCGCAGAGCAAAAGATCGCGTTCGTGAAATGGATTACGGCTTCACGCATGTAGTGACCGGCATTTACCATGCCGTGTCCGTAAATGGAGTGCACAACATCTGAGCCTTTCATGCCTTGCATGAGATAGGCCCGGGCGACCAGCAAGTTTTGCATCTCGCGAGTCTTCGGGCTGAACAGAAGTACCTGTGGGGTCCCCGTCGTGCCCGATGTGGTGTGCATCACGGCGTGCATGTGGTCGTCGTCCGAGAAATCAGTGCCGCCAAAATCACCAAAGGGTGGGCGGGCTGCAATAGACTCCATCAGGTCGGCTTTGCCAAAGGGTGGAATCTTGGTGATGTCGTCGAGGGACGTAATGTCTCCCGCTTCTAACCCGACGTTGCCCCAGTGACGTTGGTAGAATGGTACCTGCCACGCGCGATCAACGCATTTCATAAACCGCTGATTTTGCAGGTCGCGGAGTTCATCCCGGCTCATCTGTGTGAAAGTCGGTAGAAAGTCATCGCCGATGGGATGGTCGGTCAACATTTGATCGATATCGAAACCGGCGAAATAGGGCGGGCGAGTGACCATGCGAACAGACTCGGTTTTAATAGGACCGCGGTAAACCGAGGACGTTCTGGCCGATGTAAGCAAGGATCAAGTTGGTTGAAACTGGTGCCACTTGATAAAGCCGCGTTTCTCGGAATTTCCGCTCGATGTCGTATTCCTCAGCGAAGGCAAAGCCGCCGAAGGTCTGGATGCACATTTCTGCTGCTTCCCATGATGCTTCCGACGCTAGCATTTTTCCCATGTTTGCCTCTTCGGCGCATTTCTCCCCGGCATCAAACTTGGCGGATGATTCACGGACCATCAGTGAGGCCGCGCGATAAGACGCATAAGCGCGTGCGATAGGAAACTGGACACCTTGATTCTTGCCAATCGGCGCTCCAAAGACTTTGCGTTCGCTCGCATAGTCTGTGGCTTTCTTGATGAACCATTGAGCATCACCCAGGCATTCCGACGCGATCAATGTGCGTTCGGCATTCATGCCATCAAGGATATAGCGGAAGCCTTTGCCTTCTTCTCCGATCAGGTTTTCCGCAGGAACTTTAACGTCGTCAAAAAACACTTCTGTGGTGGCATGGTTCATCATGGTGCGGATCGGCCGAATGGTCATGCCGTCCTTTAACGCATCACGCATGTCGACCATAAACACCGACAGGCCATCGCCTTTTTTCTCGACTTTATCTTTTGGTGCCGTGCGGGCCAATAACACCATGAAGTCCGAGTGTTCAGCACGGCTGGTCCAAATTTTTTGGCCGTTGACGACGTAATGGTCACCTTTTTTCACCGCTGTTGTCTGAAGAGATAGTGTGTCCGTGCCCGATGTTGGTTCGGTTACGCCAAAGGCTTGGAGTCGTATTTCACCTGACGCCACTTTCGGCAACCACGCTTGTTTTTGCTCTGCGCTGCCGTGTTTAAGAACGGTTCCCATGGTGTACATCTGCGCATGAATGGCGCCGGCATTGCATCCGCTCTTATGTATTTCTTCCAAGATGGTGCAAGCTGCAGTGAGGCCAAGGCCCGACCCCCCATATTCTTCTGGGATCAGTGCGGCCATAAAACCAGCTTCGGTCATGGCAGTAACGAAGGCGGTGGGGTATTCGCGCTTCTCGTCTAGTTCGCGCCAATACTCGCCGGGGAAGCCCTGACAAAGGGCACGGACGGAGTCGCGAATCGCTTCAAGTTCGTCTTCGGACAGGGCTGATGCGGCGGTGTCATCCCGCATAGGGTGGGCTCCTCAAATATTACAGGCCGTATTCATTGACCGGCACTCTAGTCATAGCGCGGGGCAGCGCAACCGGTAAGGCCCATGTGCACGCGTGGCGGTCGGTTTTTGCCGCCCAGGAGCGGTTGGGCGCCAGCCCATATGACGAGCTTCGCCTCACAGCACGTGCGTTGTGGAGCGCTTATCCATTAAGATAACGTCTGACGTGAAAACTGGGAGGACGCGATGTTTGGACTAAAGGGACTAAAAGTTAATGCTCTGGCGGCCGCGATTTGCATAGGCGGTTTTGTATCAGAGGCACAAGCGCACGTTATCATCGAGGGTTTCGAAGGCCGAGCAAATTACAATGAGTTTCTCAATCTCATGGTACCGCATGGTTGTGGTGTATTGGCCACGACAGAAATTCGCATGAAAATTCCGGCTTCGGTTCCGCTCTTTGCCCCTGAAGAAAAAGACGGCTGGGAAACTGAGCTGGTCATGCGCACTCTGAACGAGCCTATCAAACGCGGCCGACAGACTATCACGGAAGTTTATGACGAAGTGATCTGGCGTGGAAATTTGCCAGCCACTCACCTAGGTGTGTTCAAATTTCTTGCACGTATCACCGGACCAGTCGGCTCCGTGGTTCCCTTCAAACTGATTCAATCATGCGGCGAAAGGCAAGATCGCTGGGTTGATGTGGTTGACGACGGAGAGCCGGGCTGGAAGATGTGGGCCTTAGAGGCGCCCGCCCCATTCGTCGTTGTTAGCGAAGGGGATGGACCTCAGCTTGGCGCAACCATGCAAGAAATTGGCGCCGAGCGGCAACGCCTTGGTCAAGGGAGTGGCCGTCAATAAATTATCGGAGCGGCACGCCATAATTATTAAGGCTGGAAAGAGCAGGTGTATTAGATTGATCTAATACCCTGCTTCGTCTTCAAAGTTGTTTTCGCGACCCAGGACCAAAATGGTGCGCTCGTAGGAGCAGATAACATCGCCCTTTTGGTTCTTGCCGATGGTCTTTACCGTCACAATACCTTGGCCGGGCCGCGATTTGCTTGGACGTTTAGAGAGCACTTCTGACTCGGCGTAGATTGTGTCGCCAGCGTGAACGGGATGGGGCAGTTGAATGTCTGTCCATCCCAAGTTGGCGACAGCTTTCTGACTGACGTCAGACACACTCATGCCGGTAATAATGGCCAGTGTTAAAGTTGAAACGATGAGTGGCTCTCCGAACTCTGAGTGCTTGGCGTATTCCGCATCGAAATGGATCGGATGACTGTTCATGGTGAGCGTTGTGAACCAAATATTGTCCGTCAGCGTAACCGTGCGACCTGGCCGATGCTCGTAAACATCTCCAACTTCGAAATCTTCGAAATAGCGTCCGCCGCGTTCGCGGTATCTGTTTTCTCCAACCTTGGCGGCTTCTACAACCATGGTGCGCTCCTGATATATTGTCTGTGAAAGTTAAACGGGTGCCGGGACTTGTGCGGCGTAGGCGTCTGCGATCTGCTTACGAGTAGCGAACCACACTTCGTCCTTAGCCGTGGCATGGGCAAGAAAGTTCTCAAAGGCTTTCATGCGTCCGGGTCGACCTACGATACGAAGGTGTACCCCGACCGACATCATTTTGTTGGGGGACTCGGCACACTCTGCGTAGAGCCAATCAAAGGTATCGATGAGGTACTTTTCCCATTGGTCTGGCGTATAGGCTGGGTCCATCCACATTTTCATGTCGTTGGTGTCGAGGGCATAGGGTGAAATCAGCATCGGCTTGCCATCGACGACGTCCCAGCGTGGAACATCATCTGAATAGTCGTCCATATGATAGGTGTAGCCCTCTTCCGCTAGGAGGCGTCGCGTATTCTCCGTCAACACGTAACGAGAGAGCCAGCCAGAAGGTCGTTCGCCACAAGTTTTTTCGATGGAATCGGCAGCGTTGCGGATGAAGTCGCGTTCCATGTCTTCTTTCATCCAGTGCTGGTGTGCCCAGCGGTGTCCATGGGCGCACACTTCATGCCCGTCGGCGATGATTTCCTTGGCGAGATCAGGGGCCCGTTCTAGAGCCAGGGCGGCAGCTGTAAACGTAGACGTCACACCATAATCCCTAAGAACTCTCAATACACGCGGCGCACCGGCGCGTATGCCATATTGATAGTTGGACTCGTTCCCAAGATTGCGGCCTTTTTTCATGATGACCTGAAGTTCATCAACGGGCTCCGGAGCACGGTCGCCGTCAGCGACGCTCTCTTCCGCGCCTTCCTCGACGTTCACAACAACGGAAACGGCAATGCGTTTCTCGTCGGGCCATGAAAAAGATGAGTCTGACATGCCTAGTGATACTCCTCGCCACCGGAGACGTTCATTGCCTCGGCTGTGATGTAATCGGCCTGATCTGAACAGAGGAAGGCGCAAGCTTTGGCAATGTCGTCGACAAGCCCAACCCGACCAGCGGGAATGCGCCCACGCATGTCATTCAAATACTCTTCTTCCGTTTTACCCTGCGCTTTTGACATAAAATCGTTTTGCCAAGCTCCAAGGCCGGTGGTGACATGGTTGGGACAAATCGCGTTAACGGTGATCTTGTGAGGGGCAAGTTCGATCCCAGCAACGCGGGTCAGGCCGACCAGGCCATGTTTTGATGATGTGTATGCCGCTGTATTGCCAAAACCCGACTTAGCCGCTTGGCTAGCTATATTGATAATGCGCCCGCCTTCGCCCTGTTCGATCATTTGTTTGGCGGCATGTTTGATACCAAAAAAACATCCTCGCAGGTTGACGCCAAGAACCGCGTCCCATTGTTCTTGAGTCATTTCAATAAGTGGACCGAACAAATAGCCAATGCCGGCGTTGTTCACGAGAACGTCTATTCGACCGTAGGTCTTCACAGCAAAAGCGATGAGCCCAGCAACCTCTTCCTCAATCAACATATCAGCGGCGTACCCGACGGCTTCACCGCCGTTCGCTTTGATGGTGTCTACCACCTGATCAATTTCATCGGATGTTCCAACGCCGTGTTTCGGTGCAATGTCTCCCTTGACCTTACCGATGTCATGAATCACCACCTTGCAGCCTTCTTCGGCAAGGCGGACCGCCATGGCTTCACCCAATCCTTTGGGCCGGCCAGCGCCGGTAATGACGGCGACCTTTCCGTCTAGGTCATACATATAAATCTCCCTTTCAGGTATTGGGCGTTAAAACGGCTTCCACATGCCAATCGCACCAGCCAGCGCAACCAGACCCCAGATCGTGAAGATGGGGATACGCGTGATGTATAGGGCGCGCTTCATTTGAGCCAAATCTTCCGGTGTTTCTCCGTCCGTCATAACGCGGACGAACGCCGTCCTGAATGGCTTCATGGTATAGCGCGAGGCAATACCGCAAAACACAGTGCCAGCCCAGATCAGCAGTTTGACTGCGAGCCAATTGAAATCTGTTAAGCCGGTCCCCATCAACGATGTGACTCCAATTGCAGTGATGGTGATGGCAATCACCCACCGCATAGGCAAGTCAACTTTGGTAATCCAGGCAACTTTTTCGGGCCCGTCTGAGTTGAGAAAGAGGGACAGCACGAAATAGACCCAGACCAGGGCGATGACCCAAATCAGAATCAGCCACTCTGTCGCTAACTCAAAATACTGCATGCTCCCCATCGTGAAGCCGAGAGCGATAACCAATGGCATGCAGACACGCGGAAATTGGTCGAGCCAGTGCATGATTTTTCTGATCCAGGTGCGCCCATCTTTGCTCACACCCGATTTTAGAAGCTGGCCAGACGCATAAAACACGCCGAGGTCCCCGCCAAGCCAGTACACAAAGCAAAGCGTATGCAGATAAAGCAAAATTTCGTAGAGACCGATATCCATGGCCCGCCCCCTTATTTTTATTGCGCGACCGTTTGCGCGCATCCCTGAACGGGGTATAGCATCCAGGCTTAGCGGGGACCAAGGTGCGCCGTCTATATATGTCGAGTCGATAGCGTGGGGCGCTTATCTTAACGCTCGAATCAAGGCCATACGCACTCACTTTTCATCCAAATTCAAGGGAGCGGGCAACCTGATTCTGGCCGGAACCGGACCTCCTGGGGGGTGGGCCGCATTTCTTGTCGGCGCGTATTCGCTGCTCGGGTACGAAGGGAGCTTGCGCATTGCCAACCTACGCTGCGACCTGAAAAACTGGGTGAGAACACAGGCTGCGGAGACGATGAACAGGGAGGCAAAATGCGAGTCATTCTAGCGACAACCACATTCGTATTGGCGATTACATTTGGTTTGGCCACGGTGTCTAATGCGGCACCCGATCCGGAAGCTGTGACGGAGTGTGACAAGCTTGCGTCCCACGGTTCAGATCCAGAGCGTGTTGCGCCGGGAGTTGGTCAATCAAGTATGCGCAAAGCGGCGGCGATTGCCGCGTGCTTAGCCGATACCGCGATGCAGCCAGAGAACCGACGTTTGCGATACTTGCTGGGGCGGGCGTATTTCTACTCTGGCCGCGCGGCCGACGCGATGCCGCATCTCATTTTCTCTGCGGAGGCGGGCCATCGGCAGTCTCAATTCGTGCTTGGTTATATTTATGACAGTGGCCTTCAAGAGGTTGAGCAAGACAAGTGTAAGACCGAGTCTCTCTGGCTACGGTCGGCACGCCAGGGCCGGTTTGCGGCTTTGGTGAGTTATCCTCACCATGTGGTGCGTGGACAGTTCGACGGCTGTGAGGTTCAAGCAAGCATTGCCGAAATGGCTGGCTTCTTGGAGACGGCTAAGGGCATGGCATCGGATTACTATCGCCGCATGTGGACGGCTGACGTGACAGAAGATTTCAATTCTTACAAAAAAGGACGTTAAAAAAATGAGATACATTTCATTGGCTGCAGCATTGGTCGCGTTGGCTTTTTCTGGTTCGGCTTCTGCCGAAGGGGATTACATCACGGAATGTGATGCTTTGGTCTCTCACCCCGAAGATCCTGATCGTATTGCGCCTGGCGTGGGCGATGTTCTTTTGCTCGCAGGTCGGGCTGCTTGTGAAGCGGCGGTAGCAGAAGATCCCGAAAACCGTCGCTTACGCTATCAATTGGGTCGTGTGTTGTTCTACGCGGGCGACACTGAAGACTCGCTTCCTCACCTGGAGTTCGCAGCTGAAGCTGGTTCCAAGCAAGCCCAGTTTGTTTTGGGGTACATCATTGATGAAGCCCTGCAAGGTCTAAAGCGCGATGCATGTAAGGTTGAGGATTTATGGGTGCGTTCCGCACGTCAAGGCCGCTTCGCAGCTCGTGTCAGCTATCCGCGCAATGTGGCACTAGGAAAATTCAAGGGCTGCGAGATCCAGGCGAGTTCGTCTGAAATTAACAGCTTCCTAGATGCGGCTGGAGAGCAGGCTGATGGGTACTACCAGCATATCTTAGTGGAAGAGGTGGCTGCCACTTACGCAGCCTCTGATCATGCCAAATAAAAAAAGTCGCGTTACCTGTGCGGCCATCGTCTTTTCTATGTGTTGCTTCGCTGGTTATTCCAGCGGGGCGGCACAAGAGGCGATCACCCTTTGTGATCGCCTTGCCGCCCACCCCCTAGACCCAGACCGTATTTCTGAAGGTGTGCCGACCTCTGATGTTGATCAACCCGCTGCTATTGCGGCTTGCGAAGCTGGTTTGGCGGATGACCCAGGCAACCCACGTCTGACCTACCAGTTGGCGCGGGTCTATTTTTATAATGGGCGGAGTGCCGAAGCCATTACGACGATGGAGAAATCGGCAGAGGCCGGACACCGTCAGGCCCAGTTTGTGATGGGTGCGCTCATTTCCAACAAAAGGCCCGATGCTTCTGACAATATTTGTGATGCCGAGGCGTGGTGGGCGAGATCAGCGCAGGCAGGTCGCTTGGCGGCGCAAGTGTCTTACGTGCGTCATGTCACCAAGGGCTTGTTCGATGACTGCGAACTTCATGCCAATGTAGATGATATGGCAGCTTTTCTGGATAATGTTCGCGCCGTTGGGGGGCGGGATTATTATTTACGGCTCCTTATGGCAGACTTAACTGAAGATCTGGCTGCATACCGCGCCGCCAATCGATAAAACAATCAATATACCAACCACGGGGACCGCATGGCCGATACAAACAAACAAATTCAACTTGCACGTCAACCAGAGGGCGAGCCAAAAGTAAGCGACTTTCAGGTGGCAGAGACGGACATTCCGGCTGTAGGGCCCGGCGAGTTTCTTGCCCGCAACATCTACCTGTCTCTTGACCCTTACATGCGAGGAGCCATCTCTGGTCGTCACATGGGGCATAACCGATTGAACCAGGGCGACCTAATTGGTGGGCGCTGTGTTGCGCAGATTGTCGAGTCCAAACACGCCGATTACGCTGAAGGTGATTACATTGTCATAGAATCTGGGTGGCAGCAGTTCTGCGTGTCCGACGGCGGCGCGAAGGATGAAGTACGCAAGCTCGATCCAAATGGGGGCCCCTTGTCAGCGGCGCTCGGTGTGTTGGGGATGCCAGGACTCACCGCTTGGGCAGGGGTGGAGCGCCTCGCGCAGCCAGGTCTGGGTGACACGTTTGTTGTCACTGCTGCGGCCGGACCTGTTGGCGGCACAGCGGGACAACTTGCCAAGGCCAAAGGTTGTCGTGCGGTGGGAATTGCAGGCTCTGACGAGAAATGCCGTATCGTCGTCGAGCAGTATGGGTTCGATGCGTGTGTAAATTATAAGAAAGATAATTTTGAAGAGGAGCTAAAGGCTGCCTGTCCTGATGGTATCGACGTTTACTTTGACAACGTCGGCGGTCCGATCCTCGACACGATTACCAAACAACTCAGCTTGTACGGCAAGATCGTCATGTGTGGGCTTGTCTCTCAGTATAACCGCAGCGGCGAAGGTGATTTTCATGGCCACAATATGGGGCCCTTTGTTGGTAAACGTGCTCAGTTGCTCGGGCTTGTCGTCTATGACTACTACGATCAAATTGATGAGTTTCTTAAAGCAGCCGTGCCCCTGGTTAAGGCGGGCCGTTTGAATTTTCATGAAGATCGAATTGACGGATTGGAAAACACGCCGGCTCATTTTGCCAAGTTGATGAGCGGTCAAAACGTTGGCAAGGCCATGGTGACCATCGGACCTGAAAAGACCTAGCGGAGCGATCATCACCGTGGCCGCGAACCTTCAAATACAACTAATCAAGCAGCGGGATGGTATGCCCGACGCCAGCGATTTCGAAGTTGCTGAGGTGCCGATTCCGCGTCCCGCGCCTGGTCAGATATTGGTGCGAACGGTCTATCTCTCTCTTGATCCTTATGTGCGCAAGGCTATCCGCGGGGATCATCCTGGCCATGAGGCTTTGGTCGAAGGTGATGTCATTTATGGCCGCAGTGTTTGCCGTGTTGTTCGTTCTCATGATGAGTCCTTTAAGGTCGGCGACTACTTGGTTGCAGAAACGGGGTGGCGGCAACATGCGGCGATCGGCCCCGATAAAGTGGTACAGCGCATTGACCCCACAGTTGGGCCGTTGTCTGCGGCAATCGGAGCGCTCGGCATGCCAGGGCTCACGGCGTGGGGCTCGGTTGAACATCTCAGCCTGCCGACCCTTGGGGAAACACTTGTGGTGTCTGCGGCTGCCGGACCCGTCGGCGGTTGCGTTGGGCAGCTCGCTAAACTGCGTGGGGCACGTGTGGTTGGGATCGCTGGCTCCACTGAAAAATGTGACCTTGTAACCAAGACTTATGGCTTCGACGCGTGCATCAATTACAAAGAAGCCGACTGGGAAGAGAGTCTTAAGTCTCTTTGTCCCAACGGTGTTGATGTGTATCACGACAATGTTGGCGGGACGCTCCTTGCGGATATGGCGAAGCATTTATCCCTTTATGGGCGTGTTGTTATGTGTGGTCGGCCCGCAGATTACCATTCGTCAAAATTTCACGGCGTAGGTTTGGGTCCCTTTATCGGTCGTCGCGCGAAACTTTTAGGGCTTGTTGTCTACGATTATGAGCATGATCTTGATCGGTACTTGCGTTTAGCTGGTGCATGGATGCGAGAGGGCAGGTTGAAAATAAAAGAAGACCGCGTGGATAGACTAGAGAATGCCCCCGCTCATTTTATGAAGTTGATGCGCGGAGAGAATATCGGCAAAGCCATAGTCGCGGTGGGACCAGAAAAAGCTTAGCTGTGGTGTTATCAAATTCTAAGAACCAGGAGAAACATTATGACAGTCTATGTTATTGGCCAGGCCCGTGTCACAGATCCGGCGGGCTTTAAGAAGTACGCGGAAACGGTTGCCGGACTGGCGGAAAAATTTGGCGGCAAATTGATCGGTGCCGGCGGCCCTGATGAAAAGACAATCATCGAAGGTGATCAGTTCAGCGAAGGCCGGGTTGTGATTTTCGAATACCCCTCCCTTGAGGCATATCAACAGTATGTGGCGTCAGAGAAATATCAGGAAGGGAAGGGCTATCGTTTGGAGTCTGGCACCCTGGACGTCTGCGTCGTACCTGCCGTCGGGAAGTAGATAGACGACCCTAGGGAGTTGGCCCTAGGGGGGCTGGGTAGTCGGCATGTCTTGCTTGATCGCACGTACAAAGCCACGGCAAGACGCGGGGTTTAGTGGCTTATTCATGAGCTTCCAGGCTTCAACGTTGCTGAAGCCAGCAGCCGCAACCATGTTGGCCAGACAATTCAGAGTCGGAGCCCACCAGTTCGACC
>Ga0222718_10003186_pt1 | contig 14213 bp, 27 predicted proteins | sample C33_27DmetaG_FD_165045 | JGI IMG/M metagenome (GOLD analysis project Ga0222718, IMG submission 165045) | Estuarine water microbial communities from San Francisco Bay, California, United States - C33_27D | ecosystem: Environmental > Aquatic > Marine > Unclassified | place: USA: California... | reverse complement strand
CTGATTTAGTATGTCTAGGGGGCATATTGATAATGAGCCTCCCTTTTTTTGTATCTGAAATTTTTGTAAACTCTGAAGCTATATGTTGATGGTGCCCCCATTTTTTAGGATTAGGATCCAATCTACAAATAAACTCAGGCCAGACTTCCTTCACAAAATATATAAAATTATCCTGGCACAACTTTATGTGCTCAATCCATTTTTTTTCTACAGCTAATCTAAGCTGTTCATTCGTCAGTAATTCTTTTTGCATTGGGTCCCCTTTTACTATACCTCATAATAAAAATACAGTCACTACATCTATTCGTTAGAGTTTAAAGCACGGATCTCGCTATAATCACGAAAGCCTAGCGTGGCTACAACATCTTGTGTAAAAGTTTGATTTTAGTTCTAGATTTGGTACCTCTATTGAGGTGTGTCAGGTGTCCGAGATGGCAGGTGAAGGATACACCTGTAACCCCGAAGGGTTACAGGTAAGAGTGATTACTGATCAAAGTTTTGATCAGTTCTTATTAATTCAAGGATAGGTCTTAAATTATTAACAAGCTTTTGTTTTAACTCATTAACGATAGGGTCATTAGGGTACTGTATGATAATTTCCTCAACAGCACTTTCCAATTGTTTATACATGAACTGATAGTTCAACCCACTATCAAGCGAGTTAGTACTCGCTTGTTCAACTTCATTATTATTCTTTTTATTTTGAATAATAGTATTAACCATTTTAACTAGATTAGACATGACTACTTATCCTTTCTTTGATATTTGATTTTGATTTCATTAGTTTCCATAGGAATTAAATACTTTGTATAAGTATCTGGATTTTCCTCTTTAAACTTTGTTACATCAAAACGATTTAACTTACGATTGATTAATTGAGCATAACCCTCGTATTCCTCTAATTTATCAAAGATGATTAAATTAGTTTTAAGAGTTTTGAACAACTCAATATGAGTAGGAATAATTAATTTAATATTCTTTCCTAACTCTTTATGTTGATCTTTCAACATTCCTAAGTTTAACAAGTCATGTTGCTTTTGTTTTGTAGCTTTCTTAATTAGTCTAACGACTTTTTTTTGATTGCTCATAACATTTTCCTTTCATTAGTTAATTGTTATCCCATGTTTATAAGATATTAAAAAGTTTATTCAAGCGAATAATTAACTAAATTGAAAAAAAAATTCTTCCATAGATCAACGCACATTAAGATTTAAGACCTTACACGACCTAGACATCATGGCTATTTTTGGCTTTGTCCAAAATCCGAAGCAGTTTTGTACTGGTGCCGTCAGCTGCTATTTGTTTAGTTTAAGTAAGAACGCCGACGGTGTGGGCGTGGGCGTGGCGTGGGTGTTAGCCCACGCCGACCGTATTAACTTAACATATACGGAAACCGTTTGACTGTTCGCAGAACTCAATGAACTCTTGAACATTCTCCATTGTAAATGGATAGCTTGAGCCGTACGAGTATTTGCTTTGTATCCAATCCCAAGTATCGTGGTCGTCCTTTGGATAGTCAGCAGGGGCAATATTAAACTTGTCTGTTTCTTTCTCTACCTTTGCCCTCAACATATCGTGGCAACGATCAACGAACTTATTATTCTTTTCGGCTTTTTCCATTTCCTTTTCTACCTCAATGATAGCTTTGGATACTGTGCCGTCCTTAATAAGTGCTTTTAGTTGTTTAGCAATTTGCATTGCAGTTTCTTCATCAACCTCATGACCACTATTAGATTGCCAATGCTCTTTATCTTTTTCCAACACGCAACCCGTTTCTTTACAGACAAAGTCAGCAAGTCGTCGCCACCACCAAACATTGTTTCTAAAGTATTCGCCTTTATCTGTTTTATGATTACCTAATGAGTATAAATCAAATCCCATTTTATTTTCTCCTTGTTAAGTTAGTTTCCTAATTCCTATCATATCCCATGTAATAATCAAGTTTTATTTTCAGAAAAGTTTTCCAGCTCCACCGAAATCCAGCTGCGTACCTGGCCTCCTGACCTAGTTCTTCTATCTCTCTACATTGCAGATGTCCTCGTGGGCGTGGGCACAGAGCTTCCTGATCCAGCTGCTATTCCCAGCTGGCCAGGCCAGTAGCTTAGTTCACGTAAACTACCGTACGAGCAGTGCCTGCGTGGGCGTGGGCTCAGTGACCAAGTCCTGTGCATCCACGGATCAGGGCCACCAGTACAAGAATGTATGTCCATCCGGCAAACCTAGGGAAGAACACTAACGGCGTCAGAAGAGCTAGCAACCATATCAAGCAGCCTCCTGCGCGGCCAGCTCCTGAGCACAGATCTCAACAGCCAACCATACCATACTGTTCTTGAAGGCGGTGGGTCCACGGATGTCCTTATCCAGCAGATAGAATACCGACTCACCAGCGGCATCCGCTGCGTGTCTCACCTGCTTCCACACATCAGCTTCGTGATCATTGTAGAAGGCGGTGGTGTCGACGTAGTACGTGAGTCCTGGAACTCCGCCACTACAGCCGTGCTTCGCGATGTCTGAGATGAGGAACAGTTCATCCTGTTCCCCTTTCTTTAACCATTCCTTTATCGTCCCCATGTGATACCCTCCACGTCTGTCTTGAACTTCACCATCTGTCGATGCTGTAGCTTAGTAAGTACTTTAGGTACATTATCTAACGTGCCTTCACCCTTGAGTCGAGATCCTTTGGTAATCCTTACCCACATCTTTTCAGAATGGTTTCGATGCTTGAACCATACATACACATAGTCTTGCATCTTTCTCTGCCTCTCTAGGGCTTTTATTTTAAAGTAAGTTTCTTTTCCATGCTCTGGACATGTGTAGACGACATTGTCTTCAGGTTCCACATTACCTTTGGCTTCTTCAGAGTCTAGTGGATCTCTCCATATAAATTTCTTCATGCCCATGATACTACCCCCGTAAGAATTAGTACGGCAAATGCAATTGCCATCACAGTTAGTTCTGGAATTATTGTGTTCATTTTTTTCTCCTTTGTTAGTTGTGTGCTACAGGGCTGTGCGCAATTAATATACCCTCCTGTAACACATTACTACATATAAGATTTGATGGGATAAATGTCAAGAGAACTTTGCACATAAATTTTTCCCTAATCCACAGCATTCGCCGCTGCAGACTGGTGCCCAGCTCCTGAAGGTTTAGTTCAGGACAGCAGGGTAGCTTTGCGAATGGGAATGGGGGCGTGGGTCGAGAAAGGAAAATGAAAATAAACCATACCCACACCCTGTAGAAACATACCATCTCCTGACCAGCAGCGCCAGATCCCAGCGGCCAGCTCACCAGGCCAGAGTTTAATAGTTCAAAAGTGTTGTGGGAGTGGGCGTGGGAGCGTGGGCGTGGGGTCAGGCCTCACGGCTGCTTCCACGCGGTCCCAGCTGGGATGCGAAGGTGATTAAAGTTTTAAGATCCGTGTGGCGGGAGAGTGGGACGGCGGTACGGGACTCACGGTTCACGGCCAGAAGTTCATAGGGCGCCTGCAAGAGGGGCCTATTCAAGATATACGCTCTACCACCTGCTTTCAAGTATTTAATATGCCAATTGATTTGATACTTTGACAGACCACAATTCTTGCTGGTGTTGGCTTTGAGTTCAAGCCAAAATACTTGCTTGTTTACGACACAATGAACATCGGGAATACCATTTACTGTGCTAGATTCTACGCGGGTAAAATGCCAATCTTTATCTAAATTTTTAAGCTGTTGCCATATCCTAGTTTCTTTATTTTGAGCCATATTTAAATCGGTCAAGGATTACAAATATTGCCTATCACAGGCTTACCATTTATGTAATGGACATAAAGGTTTTCGTGTTTTTTAGGGTCTAATCTTTCTTCAATAACAAGGTTATTTTGCCACCAATCATCACAAGATTGATCAATATTCATTGATACTAGAGTATAAGTACCATCTTCGTTAATGAAGATAATTCCAATACGGTCTTTAAAGCTTGATGAGTTTAGTGATGACGGAATTAGGGATAATAGTAGTACCACCAATAGTCTCGATATGACCTTCATCGCCTTCCTTTCCATCTTTCAGACCATAGTCACAAAAGATTCTAGTTATACCTTTTTCACGGGAAACTAACCAACCTCTAGATATCATTCTACCAAGGCCAGACTTCATCAATTGATCAAACGTTTGCCAACCTGTCTCTCCGACAATATCTAACCAATGCACTTCTACAAATGGATATCTTTCTATTTTATTTACAGGAAACTTTGTATTTAGTTCCAAGGTTTTCTTTCTATGTAATCTTTTACTTTTCATCTTTCCCCTTTGTTAAAACACTTACAATACCAACTGAAGTTGTAAGAGTACTATTATGCACTTCATTAAAAACTGTCAAGAAATTATTCCAGGATCTATTCTGCAACAGTTTCTTTTGGCGTGACGTCAATAATATTTTTGGCTTCGCCAATCTTTGATTCAAGCTCCTCAAGTCTCTTCTCCAATTGTTCTCGGTTCATACCCTCTAAACCTATATGGCTTATTTCTTTTCTATCCACAAAATGACCTGCCATTTGATCTCGTCTGTATTGAGCTGTAATAGCTGCTGTCATCTGGCCTTTCTTTTCAGAGGTTTCCCTCATTCTGTTGTAATGTTTATACGATAAAAGTTTGTCCTTCTCCTCTTTCTCAAGTTCTTGAGACATTCTTTTTTCATAATATCTTACGACATGTGGATTCTTGTCAGGGTTTAACAACCTACTAGCTTGATCAGTAGGTCCATATTTATTGGTAGAAGTGAAACCTGCTTGTTTGGCAGCCTCTACTTTAGAAATTTCTCCGTAATTGGAAACATATATATCAACAAACTTACGTTGTTTAGGTGTAAGTTCAGATATAGTCTTTAGTTGATTTGCTTTCTTTGGCACCGTTTTACTATATACCCCTTCCTTAGAAAAATAAATCCCTAGTAAAAAATTTCCACCCCCCACTCGTAAGGAGTACTATTACTCCTAGAAATATCTAGGAGTAAAACTGGTTCTAGGAGTAAAACTAGGAGTAAATAAGTGTTGGTATATGCTAATAATAGTCAATTACTCCTAGACTCCTAGAAAAAAAGGCTTATTTTCCAAAAAAGTTTTTTTGAATTTTTTTTCTAAGCAGTGGGTATATACCTGGTTCTAGGAATATTCGCATAAAACCTCACTTTTTTGTGTCTGGCCCTAGGAGCGTGGCCCTTGTACCTTAGAACCATTATAAACTACTACCTTAGAACCATTATAAACTACCCACCGATCCCGATCAGTAGATTTTTTTTCTTGATCCTTTTGACCAGTTTGATAATCTATAAACCTAATATCATTGGTTTTCATATTAGCTCTTTGAAACAACTAAGGAGGAAAAAATGACTTGACTATTTAATCATTGTAAACTAATGGGAAGACTTGATTATGTTTCATAATCATTCTTTCTAAGTTAGTTGGAAAAGGGCAGTCCGGGGAGACTTTGGCTGCCCTTTTTTTATATGGAAACTACTAAATTAGAAATAAACACTGTAGTACATAGATCTACAGCATGTCTTAAATGAGTTAAATGTTTTCGGTGATATTTTTTAGACTCAACTTCTTTACAATTTCTATACTTCGTAAATTGTTCTGAATATTTTTTCCAAGCAAAGTTACGAGGAGAAAACTGAATATCTCCTTTCATAATCGCCATCTTATATCTTTCTTTTACATGCTCAGGTTCAAACCCTGCATAGTAACAAACAGTATAAAAATCAGTGACATTGGACATTATCCAAGCGTGTGCATCACATTTATAAATAGAAGGTTTTCGTTCTTGAGATTTCTGACCTGCGTCCTCTATAGCATTACAAAGAACACCTCTCCAAAGCTTCTCTTCTGGCTCGACATCGGTGCTTAATAATTGAGCTGCGAAGCTAGTGCCCATAAGTTTTAATAAGGAAAGAGAGTAAGTCACGAAAGTAAATTGTCCCGTCTATATCTCGTCTAGATTTTTTTGCTTTTTCATAGTCATTATGTACACCATCTATAACTGCGTGTATATCCTCTCCACTATGTTTTGGTTGATCTGGTTCCTTAGAAAAAATATCTCTAGCCATAGATCTATTATAATGATTCTGACTTATCTTTTCCACCTTTGAGTACCTTTAATTTGTAAAGCTTAGCCTTCTTTTCAGTCTTTTTTTCTTTTCTAAATTGCCACACAGCCGTAACATCAGCCATAAATTGAGGATCAAAGCTGTCACGATAGCCTAGTTTATCGCCCATATATAAGCGAAACATACTGCTTGTAACAGTTCGATATTCCTTATCCGTTAGCTTATTAGCTAAAATATTGAGTGCAGTAAGTAATGGATTAATGGATGGTTCTTTTTTTGCCACGAATGAACTCCTCTAATATTTTAATTAGTTTCAACACATATTTTGTAGATACTTTTGTGTCTGGTTCGTGTTTCGTGGTTGTTTTGCCTTGTTCAAAGTGACCTGCACCCATACACTCTTTGCAAGTTTGCGTCTCAGAGTAAGGGATAATTCTTACATATCCATTACCATTGCAGTTTTGACAAATCTTATAAGGGTCACCGTATTTCATTTTATTTTTTAAGTTATTTTTTTTCATAAGTAAAGGGTTTTTTTCTTGGGTTTCTATTTCTAGGCCAACGACACTTAAACTTCTGTGTGACGACATTTTTTAAATCTTTCTCATCACCAGTTACAATTATAATATCGTGACCATTTTTATGAGGATGAACATGATAAGTAATAAAGTTATTAACCTTAATCTCTCTTACATTAGTTTTTAAATCATCTAAGTAATTATCAAAATCAATACAATCTTTATCACTCATCATTTTCTACTCTCCGTGTAATCATCGAGTTTATGATAATGTTCATTGTCTCTTAAAATTGCAATTGCATCATCGCAACTTTTGATTATATTTTTTTGGAGTTTATCTAGACTTTTTTGAGTTTCGTCTAAGTTTTTTTCCAACCTTGCTATGGTTGCTTTTAGCTTTGCTACTTCGTCCATTTAAACTCTCCTTTCCAATTAAACTTTTATCCATTTTTAAAATGTGTTGTTTATATTCAGTAATAGTCATTTTATTTTTTAGTGCCTGGTACTCAACATATTCATTAACAAGCTTTGAGATCATTGATGCAGGAGATCTAAACTTTTGATTACATAATCCTTGTAAGACATCATAATCTGGTTTTCTAACTGCAACTGATTTAAATTTATTTATATCCATCTTTTTTCTCCTTAATTATGATAATTAAATTGTTTAAATATAGCCTCAAGATCTGGAATTAATTTTTTTCCATATCTTTTAATAAAGTTATTTTTAATTGTTTTACATTTTTTACCTCTTGCGATCATTCTTTTTGTCCAAGTATAATAATCTAAAAAGTTTTTATTTATATCCATTTTTCTTCAACTCCTCTTTCATTTGTGCTTTTGTTTTTATTCTTGGGTTAGGTAATACAATATAGAATCTTTCAAAGTATGGATTGTTATCACTAAAATCCCAACCCATCTTTTTACTTAATCTATGATGAGCTGCGTATTGTTTTTCTTTCCAATCCATGTCAGATACTTTTATAATAGCCATATTGATGCTCCTATAATTAAAGCTAACTTTGGAAACATAATTGTTAAAACAAATAAGATACCGATTAACCATAGCCAATCACTCATCTGCTCTCCAATTCATTCATTGCTAGCTGTGTACATAGATCTGTTGGTAAAGGTTTTACATATTCATCCCTTACTTTGACATGAACATTTTTTAATTTACCAGCGATCTCATCAAAGTTAGTTCCTTCTGATAGCGCAATGTCTATCTTCTCAACTAAACCTTTGAACATTCTTGATTTACTTTTTAACATTGTTTTTTCTCCTATCCCATGCATATAAGAAATCCCATGGTAAGTGTCAAGCTTTATTTTGTGCTATTATATGTTATGAAAGAATTTTTTATGATGGGTGTTTTGTGTATGATTAACCCAGTTACATCGATGAACCAATGCATGTATATCCATGAGGATCCAATAATATATTACTCAGAAGAGGACTGTAAAATTGCAGCAGTCAAAAAAGTCAATGAAATGGGGACTAATTTAACCTCTCAAGGCTTTAATGTTTCTCAATTAAGTATCAAGTGTGTTGTTGACAAGTCTAAGATAAATACTTGATTTAACACAACTTTTGCGATAAGATTATCTTATGAAGCAATATCGCTTTCAATGTTATGCAGCTGGACTGTATTTTACTAGTGTCGTAAACGCTGTTGACGATGAGGCTGCGATAAAAGGCTTCACACAGAATCTTTCTGATAAAAAGTATTCTGTTCAACCGGATGGTTTCGGTCGTGGAATGCGTCGATTCCATTTAACTTATGAGGAGCTAGATAATGGCACTACAGAAGTTGATAGCGGAGAAACTAGCGCTGGAGTCCAAATGGGCCAACCAAGCGTTGTCACAGGGTAGAGTTACCCCTGACATGAAGTGGATCGATATCGAAATAAAAGATCTTAAAGTTAAGATCAATGATCAAAGCGTAAAAGACGCTGAGACGCTGTTTAAAAAAACTGGTTAATTACTAGTTTTTATATTAGTTTTCAGAAATCATTAATTTGGTAAGGGGTTTTATGCCCGCATTTTTAAGGGCACATTCTGCACAGAAATATTCTTTATTTTCTATAACTACTGCTTTACATTTACAGATCTTACATTCTCTGTAAATAGATGAGGAACTTTCTCTGTGTATTTTTTCATTTTTCCCTGCCATAGTTTCTCCATTAGTTGTGTCATGTCTGGATGAAGTTCCCAGCACAAAACATTTAATCTTGAAAAGAAATTTACTTCTTGATCTGATTTAGCAACATAAAAGAAACTAGCATCACCAAACTTTTTGATAGCTTTGAAACGATGATTACCATTTCTTAATTGCATTTTGTCGTCTACTACTAAGGGACAAAGTAATCCGTTCTTTTCAATATCAGATCTAACAGTCGCTTTAAATTCTACGTGTGTGTTATGAATTACTTTTATATCTTCAAATTTTTTAATTTGTAGTCTTTCTTTAAACACCATATACAATGGCCATATAACTTCACCGTGACCTGCAATTTGATTTTTATGAAGCTTGTCCAAAATCATCCCCTAATGCAACATCAACTTTACTTGGTACCTTAAAGTCCATACATTTTTCCATTGTTTCTTTTACTACTTTTACATCATCTTCTGTCTCTATGTCAAAGCATAGCTCATCGTGAATTTGTATTTTAGGTAAATAACCTGCCTCGTAACAGCTTAAAATAGCTTGTTTTGTTTGATCTGCAGCAGATCCTTGTATTAATCTATTTAATGCTTTGTAAGTAAATGCTCTTTTAATATTGTTTTTACCGTATTTTGCTACAGCATTTTCGAATGTTTCTGGTGTATGGATACCAAAATCTTTTGGTTCCCACATTTCAAATCTACACTTACGACCTTTTTTAGTTCTAATTACACCCTCATCGTTTGCTTTTTTCATACATCTATCGGATAATAGCTTCACAAATGGAACCTTTCTATTATATTTTGCTATTAGCGCTGACGCTTCTTCTGTTGATAAGCCAAGAGAATTGGCCAACTTATTCTTTCCCATTCCGTACATTAATCCTAGCCCTATCGTCTTTGCTTGTTTCCTTTCTATTCCTGCTAAATCAGCTACGGTTTGGTGAAAGTCTGTTTCAGAATTAGAATACGCCTCTACAAGTTCATTAGAACCTTCGTATCCGTCGCCTATAGAGGCTGCGTAGTGAACTACCATTCGTGGTTCTTGCTGACTGTAGTCAAAGCTACCCCATCTACATCCTGCTTCCGGTAAGAAGAGACCTCGGATTTTTGGTCCAAAATCTTTGTTACGTGCTGGTAGCTGTTGAAGATTAGGATTAGCCATAGACAAACGGCCGCTGACAGTCCCACCACTGTCAGACCTAAGCTGATTGATCTCGCCATGTATTCTCCCATTGTGTTCGTATTTTAAAATTGAATCTAGGAATGTACCATGAAACTTGTTGATCTCTCTAGCCTGTGCTATAAATTTACTAATTTCGTGTTTCGAATTAGCTAACCAATTGGATGTAAAAGATGGCTCATGAGTTTTGTCAGTACGTGGATAATCTATGCCTAGTTTATCGTAGGCTTCTGCTATTTGTCGTGCTGCCCATATGTCTATGTCTTTTCCTACTAGCTGTTTTATTTTTTGTAAAAATTGTTTTTCCTGAGCCTGGAAATCTTTTTTTAGTTGATGTGCTTTATCAACATCAACTCGAACACCTTTCTCCCTCATCTCTATTAATACAGGAAGTAGTTTAGTTTCTAAATTCCATACAGTCTCAAGGTTTTGATTGTATAATTCTGGTTTAAATCTCTGCCACAATAGGTACGTGAGACGTGCATCTTGTTCCGCATAGAACCCAACATGTTCTGCAGGTAACTTCCACATCTCCGCTTTAGGATCAATACCATGATCCTTTGCAGCTTCTTTTAAATCGTTTTCGGACTTTAGCTCACCAAGATAATCTTTAGCTAATGCGTTTAAACTATAAGACCATCTGTTCTCATCAATCACAGCAGCAGTAATCATTGTATCTACTACTTCACCTTCAATCTTTATACCCATGTGTCTTAACCACCCGACATCATATTGCGCATTATGAAATATTTTTCTTGCAGGTAACTTACATACATCTTTCATGTACTGAATAACTTGTGGCTCAATCATATTACCACCACCAAAATGTTTAAAAGGAAAGTATCCTTGCCAACCTTCAACAGCTACAGCAAAACCAATTACATAACCGTTACCAGTTGCCCAACCTGCACCTAATTTATTGTTGATACCATCATCTCTTGTCTCCAGGTCAATTGCGATCTCATCATAACCCGATAGATCTTTATATTCTGATGGGCAAGACCAAATATGTTTTTTAAAATTAAATGTAAATTGTAATCCTGTCATTTTTTCCTTGGTTGGTAGATGTGTTTATGTTTTATAATTGTGTTTAATTTTTCTTTGTTCTCTAGCGCATATAAACAACCATTATAATCGTGCGCAAATATCTCCCAATTAACTAACATAGGGTAAACCTCTAATGTGAAGTTATGCTTTGCTACTGTTATTTCTTTTCTTATTATATTTGCCATCCATGTCTTTCATTTTCTTTTTCTCTAATTCACAGTAATGAATAATTTTATCCAGATCTTCTATTCCATTTTTTAATAAATACCTGCAAACATACTTAATAACGTTACCCTGGAAGAAAGATAAGTTATTCTTACTTATAAACTCATAAGGTTGTATGTGAAATTCTTTGTAATGATTCCCACCTATCTGCTTATCTTGTGGGAAAGCTTCATCAAACATATCTTTATCTGACATGATTAAACTCCACAAAGGCCTTCGCATTCTTGGTTGAACAAGTCAGGACCATCATCGTTTTTAAATTTAACTTCATCTAAAGGTACACATTGTCTATGTACAAAGTTTTTTACTTTAGGATTATGCATACGCATCTTTTTATCAAATTCTACAGCAGATGCAAATTCTTTCGGTCTGTTATCTCGCATATCTATCCAGAAGTTGTCATCATGAAAAGGACAACCAATACAAGCACTCTTAACTGGTATTTTAAATCCTTTACCTTCATACCATTTTAAACAATCTTCCCTAGACATTTTTTTATCTATAAGTGGCCATACATTTTTCTGCCACCAAAATCTTGACGGTTTCATACGCATGACTTCATCAGTTGATATACCAACCCATACTTCTATATGTTCAGTTTTAGGAAATCTTTGTCTTGGTTTGAGTCCACATAATTCTCTAATCTTTTTTGCAATTGGAGTTATCTTGTATTCTCTTGTGCATTGTCTACGACCCATACCTTTCTTACCTTGTTCGTTCAAAGTATAGAACGGTGCAGAAGCAAATTGGTTACCACCTGGTGCGAGAGCCGTGAGGATGTCATCTTGAATATTACCTTTCTTAACAATGTGTACAGGGTAACTTAAAACACTTCTAAGATACTCAAGGTGTTTTATTACAGGTTCAGGTTCCCAACCCGTATCAGCAAATACAGCTGCATCAGGTTTCACACCGAACTCTCCAGCGTCAGCCATCAAGGCCATTGTAGAGCTCTGTACGCCTGCTCCAAGGCTTAATATTCTTAGTTTTGGTTCTTTGTTATTTTCCATATTGACCTTCCTATTTCTTCCGCGATTTTGGGGATGATAGCATTGCCCAATCCCCTAAGTCTGTGTGCCCTGCCGGGTACCCCATTAGCCACTCTACCCACATCGGGTTCAAACTCCCACGATCCCCACGATGTGCTACTTGATCGTTGATGCTGATCGGTAATTTTTTTTCTAGTTTCATCTTCATTCTTTTTTCTGACGCTGGTCCCCTCATACAATTCGCGTCTGGAGTTCTCCAAAGCAACATAGTCTCTGTATCTACTTGTTCTCTCAGGTTCGAGGGTCGTGTTCTTCCCTTCCTCTGTCCTGTCATTAATTTTATTGTCCCTTCTTTCGATCTTGGAGGTAAATGATCCATTGTGTTTGGAGTAGCCCACAATCCAGACTCTTTCCCTTTTGTGTGGGGCACCGACGCCTGCAGCTGGAATAATAAACGTTTGGATTTCGAAGCCTTCACTTTCCAAGTCAGAGCACACTGTTTCGAAGACCATGCCGTCTTGGATGTTAATAAGTCCTCGCACATTTTCTGCAATAATGAAGGTGGGTTTGACTTCTTTAATGACTCTAAACATTTCTGGCCAGAGATATCGGTCGTCATTAGTTCCTTTTTGTTTTCCTGCAACACTGTACGGCTGGCAGGGGAAACCACCTGTGAGGATGTCGACAGGTTCTTTGATGTCTTTCCCTTCCAATTTTTTAATATCATTATATATCTTAACTCCTTTCCAATGTTTTTGCAGCAACATTCTGCAATATTCTTCTCTTTCACAAAAGGCTATTGTTTTAAAACCTACCTTTTCTAAACCTAAACTAAAACCACCGATACCACTAAATAGATCTAAATGATTCATTTGTTTCCCTGTACGTATACTAAATAATCTTCTCCAATTGGATAATGATATTTATAATCAGTGCTTAATAAATGTAAACTATCTCTTGCTCGTGTTACTCCTGTATACCAAACTTTCTTTTCATTTGATTTCTCGTCTTTATCCTTGTGTCTGTAACTAGATGGCCAGTTAGCTTTTGAATATAAAAGTACATGATTAGCTTCATCTCCTTTTACTGAATGTATAGTATCTATAATGACATTAGGTGGCTCATCTAACTTAGCTTGTTTATATCTTTTCAATAATCTTAAAAAATAAATTACCTGTCTTGGTTTAAAGTTACGTCTAAGGATCCACCACCAAGCTTTCTTTTGTGCTTCGTTAGGAAGATCTAACCCACACCATTCTTTAAGTGTAGTAAAATCATAACGCTTATAATCTGGTTCCCTAGACCAAAACTTAGAAGTTCTATAATCTGAATCAGTTACCTCTCTTATGTATTTAAACATGGCCTCAGCTTCTTTTTTCATTATCTCTTTACCATTTGATATAGCTGTCCAGGCTTTAATAGCTTGCCATTGATTCATGTCAAAAGACTTCTGGCCTTTGTTATCTGCAAAATATATACCTGCATCTTTGGCTAATGCTTTTAATTCATTAACAGTTGTATGTATTCGTCCAAGTAAAAACCATTTACCTTTATCTTTCTCAAACGGTATTTCCTTAAAACTTAAATATCTTTTAACTAAACCTTCTTTGACTAATGGTTCAAATGTTTTATCAACACTATCTAATATCCCTTTTCGAACTATTTGTGAGAATTGATGGATTGCTTGGCCGAAGCGTCTAGTCTTTCTCAATACTACCTTTCGTCCTGGAAAGAATTTAGTAAAGTATTTCGTGTCAGCACCATTCCATTGGTAGATTGCCTGGTCATCATCTCCAGCAAGATAAATTCTTTTTACATTGTCTGACATCTTATAAATTAAAGACCATTGTAATGGAGTAAAATCTTGAGCTTCATCTAATATTAAAACATCGAGCTGCGGAAACTCAACCTCATGCAAAGCTCTTTCAATCATATCCGTAAAGTCTAAAAAGGATCTCTCCCCTCCTGCAGTTTTGTAATGTTCGTAGGTACTTATCTTTCTAG
>Ga0222718_10003185_pt1 | contig 14216 bp, 29 predicted proteins | sample C33_27DmetaG_FD_165045 | JGI IMG/M metagenome (GOLD analysis project Ga0222718, IMG submission 165045) | Estuarine water microbial communities from San Francisco Bay, California, United States - C33_27D | ecosystem: Environmental > Aquatic > Marine > Unclassified | place: USA: California... | reverse complement strand
TCAATTTCTTTAGCTAATGTAGGAGATTGAACACCAATAGCTTTTGCTTGTTGGTAGAACATTAAATCAGTTGCGTAATCTCTAATGTTAAATGAATCAGGATAATTTATTTCTCCATCAAATGTAGTATCTTGAAATAAAGCATATAATCTAAATAGTTGTTCTTCTGCTATTTGTAGATTGTCAGCTTTCTCAGATAGTCTAGCATTTAATAATTCAAATTCAGTTTGTAATGCAACACCAGATGTTATTCCTGTTTTTTGAGTTCTAACTGCTCCTGTGTGTGCAATTCTATTTATTGAATCTACTTTGTTATTTATAGAATCCATTATTGCAGATAAATTTTGACCAGATGGTTGTAATAAATATGGTTTTAAATTTGGTTCCATTTCATCAGGCATTTCTATAACTGCACCAGCACCAGCACTTGCATTTACGCTTGGAGTTTTAACTAATGATGGGTGGTTAGTTAATCTAATTAATTGTTCCATTTCAGAGTATTCGTTGTAAATAGCTTTTTGTAAATCAGCTATGTCTGTTAAATCAGATTGACCTACACCTCTTTTATGAGACTTAGCATTATATAAAATTACTGCTGGAATTTTGCCTATAGTATTTGGCGCAGAATCTACTAATCTCGGTTCTTCTCTTTCTGCCATGTAGATAGTATCTATTTTATCAGGATACCAAATACGCATATAAGTTCCACCATTTCGATCTACTTCTTCTCTAATTTTTAAATAGTTTAATTCATATTTACCATTTAATTGTCTTTCAAAGTTCCAATCTAAAACATTTTCTGGAGTAACGATTGACAAGTATGGTCTAATATCTTGATCTAATTCTTCTGCTCTTGTGTTTGTAGTTACATTTGGTTTATCTAGCATTAAAAAACAATGACCATAAATAGAAGCATAGTTTTGTGCAGATTTAATTACTGAGTTTAAATTATTACCTTCTAAATCAGCATCTTTTAAGAATGATTCTAAACTAGGTTCATCTTGCATAGAACCAAAATCTCTACTTGGTCTAACTCTAAATAAGAATGATGAATAAATTTGAATAATATTTTTACAATGATTATCACAAGGAGTGTTAGCTAATCTTTGATTAAATTCGTTATCTAATTCAAGGTTGTATCTATTAAGGTATTGACCAATCATATAGTCATAACCACCATTGTATGATCTAATATAATACTCCCAATTATTAATAGTTTCTGAATAATCTTTATGAGTTTCTAATGCTTGATCTCTAGTGTATGCCATACTATTTTATTGCCCATCTTGTTGGTCGAGAAAACTGTGCCTGTGTAGTAAGTGGTTTTAAAAAATCTACCATGTATCCTATTGCGTCATTCATGTGATCAAAGCCATCTTCCTTATCAGGTATATTCGTATTCTCCTTGTATATTTGTCGTTGTAATCCTTTTACAATAGTTTTGCAAGTTTTGGAAACAAAAATATGCCTATTCCCATTAGAATCTTTAAGTTTGCTATTAACAGCATTTATCCTATCTCTTACAGCTGGGTGTTTTAATTTACATTTAACTTTAAATCCTGCGTTTTGTAATATGCTTAAATCAGTTCTTCCACCAGCAGAAGTTTTTCTTTGTCTAGAAGCTGGGTCAGGATAAATAAAAATAGGTATCTTTGTTCCATATCTATTGCGTATTTCTTCTACCATTTCATCAGTATTACTAGAATAAATTATAACCTCATCTAAAAAATATATTTTATCTTTTTCTATTTGCCCTACACAAGCCGACATGGGATCCACGTTAAAGTCCATGCCAATATGTAATGGCTTTGTCCAATCTATTTGTTTATCAACTACACTTTCTACAGGGTGGAAGTTATAATAAACACTACCAGCATAATTCTCAAATGTACCTTCAAACTCTTGTCTAAAAGTTCTAATATCAATATCTTGTTTAGCTTGCTCTATTTCAGCTTTTGATACCATTCCACCTTGCAAGGTAGTAAATTGAAAACTATCCCACTCCTTGTCGCCCTCTTGCCCTTTAAGGTACATTCTATACGACCAGTTACCATAGCCTTTTGGAGAACCACACATTAGTACATCTCCCTCGGTGTCAGATACAGATGCTCTTAATACCTCTGTCCAAGCTTTTTCTTCAATGTCAGCAAATTCGTCTAGTATCAAAAAGTCTAACCCTACTCCCCTCAAGCTATCATAATTATCACAGCCCTTTAATGATATTTTACTGCCTGTTTTTTTAATCGTAATAGTCATATTAGATTCATTAATGTTTTCTATCCAATTAAATTGAGAAAGCATATCTTTAAGGTTTGACCATACAATCTCTTTAGCCATTTTAAATGTAGGTGCTACATACCAGATTTTTTTATTAATCTGTGTTGCGTATTTCATCATTTCAGTAATACATAAATAAGTTTTACCGAATCTACGACCAGATACTAAAACTCTAAATCTTTTATTACTTGATGAAACTTTATGCTGGGGTTTTGTCAGGGTTATTTTCATTACAAAAGTAAGATATGTATAATTTGTCCTCGTTAAATTTTTGTTTATATTCGTTAGTTACTCTAATTGTAACAGTAGCACCAGCTTTAGTGCAATCTGTCCATGTGTCAAATTTTACAGGGTGTACTGCTGGAGTATTACAGAATCCTGTAATGGCAGAGCAGATAGTATAAGCTAGAACGAATTTCATTTAGATGATATTATCTTTTTAATTGATTTACTTCCATCTATATTTTCTTCTAGTTCAGCTTCTACCTTACCACACATAAATTGTTTATTATCCATATCCATATTTCTTGTTGCTTCTCTTTTCATCTTTAAACAAGTAGATATACTATCTTGTATTCTATGTTCAACTAATTCTCCATTAATAAACAAACATAAAGCTATAACTAATTTAGTGATCCCCATTTAATTTACCTATATTAGTACGAACTGAATCTTTTAATTTTTCTACATCTATTCTTAATCGTTCTACATCTGCTTGTAGTCTTTCAATATTAACTTTGTTAGTCATATTTTGTTCTTGATTTTTTTCTAGCTTTTCTAAACTTTCGGCAAGATGCTCAAGCAACATAAACTGCTCCTGGTCTATTGGTTTCTGTGTACTAGCTTCTAATAAATCTTTTTCAAATAATTGGTTTTTAGTTTCTAATAAATTTAATCTCTCAATCACACCAAATGCAAACCAAGCACCAATTACAACTGCACCAATTAAACCTATTAGATTTCTAAGTGGTAATCCTATGTTTGTATCTTCACTAATTTTCATAATGGCTTCATACAAAGTGCTAAAAATACAAAACCTAAAATCAATATTCCTGTAAAATAATAGTTCATAATCCTACCCATATTATTTAGCTATCTTGCCCTTGTTAATTCCTTTTTTAATTACATACTTTTGAGTGCCATTAGCACCATGATTAACCTCTTTTTTAAGATACTTAGTTAAATTCATTTCTTTTAGTTTTTTTTCTGCATGTTTTCTAAAAGATTCTAAAACTTTAGTATCTCTCATTTTTTCTTCTTCTTTTTAAATTTACTTTCTACCCAAGCAAAGCAGTTATCTATTAAACCAAAAAATTTATAAACAAACTTATCCATTATACTTTAAACCCTTTTTGCCATGATTTAACTGCCCAATAAACAGGAGTTGTATTTAATTGTTTTCCTGATCGTTTAGCTTTAGCAAGTATTGGTCTAAATCTTGCCATAAATGATCTTTTTCTAGCTGGAATATTCTTTTTGATAGATAGCTTCTTATCGCCAAAATTAACTTTGACTACTCTGCCTGTCTTACGATTCTTTACGAATACTTTAAACTTCTTAACATCCCCACGCATGGGTTTGTTAAGTTTTACAGTTCTACCTTTAAATTTAGCCATGTGGCATAAATACCACATAAATTTTAAATTTTATACAAAAAATAATTAATCTAAATTTTTAAATTCCATTGATTTATTTGGGAACCTTTTCCATTTAAATTTTACACCTAAATTTTTTAAACGAGAAATTTCCAATTTAAAATCAGATTTTGAGCAAATTATAAATTCAGATTCGCCATCAGCATAATTAATTTGATATAATGGATTTTTATTCATTTTTACCTTTCTGTTATTAAAAGCTTATAAAATTGAACAGAAATCGCAAATACTATCTTTTAAAATGTCGTTTTCTCCAATCATGACAAACATAGGTGTCTTTAACACCCTTTGCGCCCCATCTACCACAAAATGACCTAGCATTACTATAAAGCCCACAATCTCCACATGATGCACCCTTTAATGCTTTAGTAAATGATTGAGGCAAACTGTAATCTATAATTTCTCCTGTAGGATAAAAGTTGCTTCTCTTATTTTCCTTGTCCACGATACTTTGCTTTCTGTTGTCTTCTTTTGTTTTTGTTCATAGTGCTTGTTATTGGTCTTCTACCAATAGATGTACCTTTTTCAGTTTTAGTGTATTCAACAACTGCACCGAATACATTACCTTTATTTTTTGCCATCTTCTATTTCATCTGGTTTAGCATTAATAATTAATGGCAAAGGCTCGTTGTATGTTGTTTGTTCTATTTTTTCTTTTTGATCTAAATGTTGTTTTCCTAACCATATCTGCATAACTACATTACCAGATAATGCTTTTTCAAATTGCGCTCTTCTTAAACTAATTCTGCCCATCTCTCTACCCTTTTTTATAAGGTGGACATAATTCCTTTGTAAAGTCTTTGTAGATACTCCAGAAAATTCTGCAATCTCATCATAAGTGCAATGTAATTGGGCTAATTTTTTGATAGCTTCTTCATCTACTTTTTTCATTGGTCTTGCCATTATGTCCTTTTTGTGTTCTATCTTTTTTTAGCCTTTTTTCGTAAATCTTTCAATACTACTTCAGGCCACTTAGATTTTTTATGCTTGTTAATTGTGCAATACATAGGAAACTCTTTAAGCAACCAATCTACTGCTTTTTGTTCATATTCTACAGTACGATAAGTTTGAATACCACCATCTTCTGAATAATACTTTGTTTTCGGAGATACATAGTTAAATCTAGTTAGACCACCATCTGCCATATAATATCTTATGCTTCTTTCATAATCTTCTTTACCATATTCTGGGTTTGTAGATACATAGGCTTTTCTTTCATGTGTATTTCGCCAACCATAAAAACAAGCCACGATATATTTTAAATTAAAACTGATGTTGTTTCGCATAAAATAAGGGTTTAATACTGCATTTACACCCCACATATCAAATTTATGTTGTTGAGATATTTCAAAAGCCTGATCAACAAATTCTGTAAGGTTTAATAGAGGCATTGTTTTTTTCTCAGATATTCGCATCTCAATACTTTGTATATCGTCATCTATACCAAGAACAAGCTGACCCTCTTTATAGTAATCAACCATAAAGTTTCTTTGTGTATTTACATGTTTTTTATTCGTAACAATAAAATTAATCGGATAATCCTTTAAAGATTCTTTATAGGCTTCTAACTCGTTTCCATCAGATAAAAATAAATCTACCTCGCTAAAATCTATATCTGTTTTAGCTAAGTAATTAATTGTTTTCTTTTTAATTGTTTCTGCCCTAGCAATAGTAGGTATAGCTATTCTAAATTTCATTTATTTAAATTTGCTCTATTTTGAAGTCGTTTAGCAATTTCCTGTTCTTCTATTGCTGATTTGCAAAAAATCATATTCTTTCTGTAGTAACACACAACTGATATTCTTTCAAACTTTCCTTTTCCTTTAATTTCAGTATTACCATGATATTCGTGAACATCAAAAAAACAAACATCTCCACTTCTTACATTAAATCCTATTCCATATTTTGGAAGTACTGTAATAGCGCCCTCATAATTACCAGCCTCTAAAACTCCTAGGTTTCCAAATCCTTCTGGCAAATCTCCTTTGTCTTGATGAATTGCAGTTCTAAAATTTTTATTTATAGTAATAGTTGTAAATACAGTGTTAGGTATATAAAATTCTTTAGTTGTTTTTTGTATCATGTTGTTTTGTGCTTCCCATCTATCTGGACATACATCTTTAAATAAATCTGAAATATATTTTATATAAGGATAGCCTTTTTTAAATTTTTCAAATTGATGCTCGTTAAATGATGTTTGCCTACAATAAGGAATCCTTGTTTGCCTATCAAAAAAACCAGCAATACCACTTTCTACTTTATTGAAAGCCTCATGCGTTTTTGATATAGTACCATTTTTATTTACTCTAAAACCTCTAGTCTTTCCTACTTTGTTTGTTTTTTCTATTGTTCCATCTTCGTTCCATTTTAAACCAACCTTATCGTTTCTTTTATCTGGTACTCCACCAGCAGAACCTCTGTTGCCACCTTTAGCTACTGCAAACCTTAATGATTTGTATGCTTGTTCGCAAATATTACTAGGTATAACATTTTTTCTAAAAAAAAATAAAGGCTCTCCATTTTCTTTGTAGGCATCACAATCATAGTCAATAATAGTATCAACATGATGATCTTGAACAAAATAGCCTTCTAGCTTTTTTATTTCTTCGTCAGTGTATTTAGCTTTTGCTGTTATCGTGTGCATTTTTAATTACTTGATATACTGTATCTGTAAGATTATCAGTTTCTAAATCTTTTTGTAATTCAGATACCCAAAGCCTAAAGTTTTTTTCTGTTTCTGTATTTAAAAATAATTGTACCATTTTAACATGGGAAACTTCCATATCTGCTGGATAATCAACATCAATGCTAGTATCTATTTTATCATTAGCTTTAAATTCTAAATCTTTGTCATTTGATAAGTTTTCTAATTCAGTTAAATTAAATCCTGTAAAATCTAAATCAAACTCTTCATTTTTAAGCATATTTAATTCTTCTGCTAATAATTTGTTTTCCCATTTAGATTCTTCGCCTGACCTATTATCCATAATACGATATGCCATAGCATCATTTTTAGAAAATTCTCTTTTAACAATATAGGCTTTTGTTTTGCCAAGTTGCTTTAATGCTTTCCAACGAGTATGTCCTACAACAATAACATTATCATTATCTACAACAATAGGTTGATTGTTTCCAAATTCTCTAATTGAGTTCATAACCTTTTGAACTGATTCCATTGGAATTTCTCTAGGGTTATTTTTATAGGGTTTTATTTCGTTAATATCTATTTCTTGTATTTCCATTATTTATCCTTTTATTAGTTTAGTTAAAATATTCCAAAGATGAGGATTTTGTTTAAATATCTTTGTGTAGCCATCTCCTACTACTTGTGCGATAGTTTCTTCGCCTTTGTCATGAACTTTAATTCCAGAGTAGTGTATTATTAAATGAAATAACTCATGCATTATTGTATTGAATAATCTTAAACCTTTTACTCTACTATCAATCACAAGTAATTCTTTTTCTGTTTCAAAATAGCCATATAGATTTTTTAATTTTTCAAACCTGACTTGTATCTTTTTTCTGCCATATTTAATGCTTTGTATATTCATCTTTGTTTAATGTGGCTCTAAGATATTCTAATTGCATTTTTAATTGTCTATTCTCGATACTTAATGCAATAATCCTTTTTCTGCAATACTTAAAAATTCTTAGAATTGCACTCATTGTTCTAATTGGATTTGATGTTTATCATCAAAAATATCTATTTTATAATTTTTACCATCTTTTTTAAAAAATTCAAAATTACCATCTGTGCCTTTATGGATATAGCCTAAATTTATAAGTCTATTAATTAAATCTGGCATAGGGTTGTTTTCATCTTCCATTTCCCATCTTCGTTGAGATAACCAAGTACTGAAATGTGGCACAAATTTATTATCTTCTATACCTTTTATTTGATTGTTATAAATCCTTGCCATTTGCTCATTAGTAATTTCTTCAACATTAATTTTGTTAAATTCCTTATAAGCTTTAAATTTAGAGCCTCTTTTAATTGTTAATCCTTTCCATAGTCTTTCAAAAGATTCGTCATATATATTATTATTAGGTATAGGTTTAGGTATAGGTATAGGTGCTTGGTTTTTGCTTGAAGCATTTTCAACTCTTGCACGACCACCTTTTTGACCAGCTTCTGATCTTCTCTTATATTTGTCGGTTAAATAGTCATGCTCATGTACTAATCTTTTATGTGTCCACGTATCTTCTTTTGGATTAACTTTAAAAAATTCTCCTAATACTTCGTCAACATCTAATCTACAGTCATCATCTTTACAATGACATATTCTATATGCTGATTCAGTTTTAAATGGTTTAGTATTTTTTGTCCAAGCAAAACATAATAATTTAATATATATTCCTACTTTTGAGTTGCTTAAATGTACAGTTTCAGCAGTAAATGTATCTGTAAATAATTGTAATGCATGAAATTTATTCGTTTCCTTTGTCATAAAATATACTTTCCTTTTCTAGTTGTTTGATTTTTTCGTTAGCTTCGTCTAATAATTGTAGTTCTGATCCGAACAGCTCTACAAATTTTGTTTTGTTTAAGTGTACTGATTCATTTCCCATGTTATGATGCTCTGGGCATAAAGGAATAGTTTGATCGTGTGGTGGTCTTAATCCTAATCCTGTATTTTTTCTAATATGATGAATTATAGGTTCAGAAAATAAACCTTTTTTAGAACAAGCAATACAACCAATTCTTTTTAACTTTTCAAATCTTTCTTTGTCTTGCTTTTTCATTTGTTCATATCTTCTATGTCTATTTCTATCTATAATTTCAAAATGTATATTACTTAATTCAGCCACTTAACTTATCTCTTATTTTAAAAACATGATTTTCAATAGCATTTAATTCTACTTGAATTTCATTATTATTAGTATCTCCATTATAATCAGAAAGTTCTACTAATGTTCCAAGCCTTATCATTTTTAATAATCTTTTAAAGGCTCTACGAACATGCATATCTGACATATCAGAAACCATAATCCATTGGTTTTTAGATTTTGAGAAATAATATTCTTCTGGTGTTGATTGTTGAGTTTCATCAGTTTTAGGAATATCTAAAAAATCTTCTCCACTCATAATAAACTCCTTTGATTTGTATTAGTTTCTTTATAAGGCTTCCAATCAAAATCTACAAGCCTATATTCTTTCCCATTAAACTTACTTTTGAAAGAATTTTCTGTGTAACTTTTAGCAGATTTTAATTTCTCATAAGGTATAAACATATATTCATTACCATGAACAATACCTAAAGATTCTTTTAATCTTAAAGCTTTTTTATAAATGTAATCTCTTACACTTACTTTGCCTAGCCATACTTTATCTACTTGCACTTTGATCATTTGTTATCTCCATTTCTTTAGTTAATAATAAAGGCTTTTCATATTTGCTAAATAGTATTTCAATTATGCTTAAAGCTTTTTCTTTTTTTAATATAGAAATATCAGCACCATCTAAAACTTGAAAAGGGTCTCCATCTTGAAACGATTGTAATTTAACATCTAAAGAATTACAAAAATCAATTAGTTTATCAGATGTAATTTTATTAATCATTCTCTCATACTTTTGAACTTGTTGAAATGTAACACCTATTTTTTTTGATACCTGAACTTGTGTTAGATTTTTTGCATACCTATGAGCAACAAGCATTGAAGCTATCCTTAGTTTATTATCCATGTGTTTTCCTGTGAGTTAGTGGGGAAAGAAATCGGTATAAACTTTCCCCATTTATAACTAGAAAGGGAGTAAATGAATACTCTCTATGATCATTAACCGATTTAATCATTTAAGTCTATATAAATTATAAATTGTATTTTGATTTGCTAATAATTTACCTTTTTTTGTTATTTTTTGCTAAAAAGTCCTCATTTTATTGAAAAAATAGTATTTGCCATTTGTGTGTGTTTTTATAAGGTTTAGGTATATAGAATATGTTTAATCGGTACTCTTCTATAAACGCATAAAAATCGGTTCAGAGCCTTGGTAAGTAATTCTAAGTTTTGCTTCAGAAATAAGTTGTTTCGTTAATATCAAGGGGAGCCTCAGAGAGTGTGTGTTAAGACCTACGATCTAGAAAATTTTATAAAATAGTTTCTGTAACCTTTAGCAAGTTACACTGATGATGTTAGCTAATAATCAATACGAAAAACTAGAAAGGTAAATATGATTAGACTTAATATAACAAAAGATAACACAAGAGTAACTAAATCGTTTTATGATAAAAATGATTTTAGAAAATGGCTAAGACAAAATGTTGTAGTTGCTTTGCATTATTTTATTGACCAAATGACTAATGAGATTTGGGATTTAAAAGTTGCTGAGCCTTATAATTTGTATGGCTATACTTTTAGTATTCAATCAAAAACTAGAGCAGGCAATGTTCTTATGAATGGTAAATAATATGCCTAGAATAATTAATATACAAAACAAAAATACTTTAATTACTAAACAGTTTGAATCAGTTGAGGAATTTTCTGATTATCTTTTAGAATTAAATACAGAACTATATTATGCTTCTTATTTTTATGATGAAAGCATTTATGGTTTAACAACAAGAATTTGGTTCTCTAAAGGAGAATCAATAACTTCGGAATTGTTTAAAGACAAAACATTTTCGATTAACACTAACAATAACTAGAAAAGGAAACAACATGAAAAAAGGTCAAGAAATAAAACAAATGCTAAAGCAAATTAACAATGATGTTAAATTTAAAAAGGATTACATTGTTGATTTAAACACTTTAGATGTAAGTCAAAATGATAGAAACGTATATCCTGATTTACATTCTGCTGGGGCTCAACATTATTATCAAATGAATGATAATTCGTTAAATCATTTATGCAACAGATTAGAAATAGGAACAAGATATATTTCTAAATGTTTGCCTGTTAGCCAATCATTAGTAAATGATAATCTTAATTTTTGGATTAAGAATAATAAAAATAAAAAATTAATGTTAAGAACTATAGAGGGTCATGACATTAATAGAGTAAGAGCAGTTATGTCGGATAGATATAAAAGAATTGATTCTGATGTTGTTGCAAATTCTACTTTAACTAAGCTAATGGATATGGGTGCTGAATTAAAGTATTCACATTACGATGGCGACAACATGAACATTACTGCTGTTCTTCCAAAATTAGAGGGAGAAGTAGTAGAGGGTGATTTTGTTCAAGGTGGTATTACAATTACCAACTCTGAAATAGGTCATGGCTCTTTAGTTGTTAAACCATTTATTTATAGATTAGTTTGTACTAATGGAATGGTTGCGCCAGAATATCTTAATCAGTTTTATGCAAAGCATGTTGGTAAAATGATTATTGATATTGATAATGACGATCAGTGGAAAACTATTGTTTATAAAATGGAACAACAGTTAGAACTTGTTGCAAACCCAGAATTATTTGAGGAAAACTTAAATAAGCTGAAACAAGCTACTGAGCAAAAAATCAACTCTCATCAAATTGAGGTACTTGCTAAAAATCATGGCTTATCTGATGTAGAGAGGGCTGGTGTTTTTGAAAGACTAAATCATTATGTAGGAGAAACATTTGTTACTTCTAAATATGATGTAGCTAATGCAATTACTAATATTGCTAATGACGAAGAAAAATCAGATGAAAGAGCAAGGTTCTTACAAGAACTTGGTGGTCTGGTTATCTTTTCAAATAACCCAATAAGTGCAAGAATATAAATCAATAAATAGGTGGGGTGCAATTCCCCACCAAGAAAGGACAATATGTTAATTTTTGGAAAATCAAAATCTGATTGGAAAGCATTAGAACTTTATTATAGACGAGAGTGGTTATGCTTTGTAGTTGGATTTATTATAGGAGTAATAATATGAGTTTAGATAAAGACATTAATCATTCATTTAAAAAAGCAAGATTAATTGAAAGATTACTTACTTATCATGATTTAAAATCAGATATGGAAAAGCTAATAAGTAAAATAGAAAAAGAAATAGTTTTACTAGATAAAGAACATGCAGAGAAAGGAGATCATAATGTCAGTAAAGGAACAAAGACTTAAATTTATAAATGAGGAATCTATAAAAAAAGGTTACACATTTGGAGATAACAATCCATATTTTGTAGAGGTTATGGAATTAATGGACAAGATAGAAGCCGATACAATGGAAGAGTACTTAAAAAAGCTAAAAATAGAAAAGGAGAAATATGAAAAAAATGCTATGTTTAATTATATTCGTACAAGCTTGCGCGTATAATCCTGTTGTTGATACTGCTGGTCGTAGTGGTACATTTGATAAATCACAAGCAGTTGAATTAACCAACGACTTACAACATTGTGAAACTATTGCTAAAAAAAATAGTAATTTTGTTAGTAATATTTTATATTGGTCAGTAAGTCCTACGATGGATACTAAATACGAAGCTTTAACTAGAAAGTGTTTAATCAATCGTGGTCATTCTATTTTAAACTAGAAAGGAAAATATGAATAAACAAATCAAAACAGATTATATGGTTAAAGGAATGGTAGAGGATTTTAAGAAAAAACCCAATGCCAAACTTTTAAATCAAATAATAGGTCTTAAGTTTAAAAATGTAAGACTTAATAAAGATATTACTGCCGAAGCAGTAGTAGAAGATAACCCAGTGTACTTTAACTCAATTTTTGATTTATATAAATTTGAGAAAGGTATAAAAACTGATGTTTCTAAATTGTTTTGTCTATCTAAATATTATAGATATGATATTACACAATTAATAGAGCGTCTAAACTAGAAAAGGAAAACATGTACATAAAACATAAATTAAAAAATGGTATCGAGTTAGACTTTGATGATCAAAACCATATCTATTATTGCAATGGCGAGAAAGTTGAAAGTGTAACAGGAATATGTGGTAAAGGTATTCCAAAACCTCAATTAGTTAATTGGTTAGTTTATACTCCTGTAAGAGAGATAAAAGATTCAATTAATAATATTATGGATAGTGGTCAAACATTAGACAGAGTATCCCTTGAAAGAATAATACATCAAGCTACAAATAAAACTGACAAGATCAAAGATGATGCTGGTTTAGTTGGAAGTGTAGTTCATGGCTTGATAGAAGATTTCCTACAAGGTAAAAAAATTCCTAACCAATCTGATAAAGCAGTTGTTAATTGCTTTCAGTTATTTTTAGATTGGTGGAAAACCCAAGAGTATGAAGTAGTTGAATTAGAAAAAAAAATATTTTCTAAAAAACACAACTATGCTGGTACTCTTGATCTTGTTCTAAAGGACAAGCAAGGCAATCTTGTTTTAGCAGATATTAAAACAAGTAATCATATATCATTTGATTATACATTACAGTTGAATGCATATAAGTATGCCTACGAGGAAGAAACTAAACAAAAAATTGCTAAAGGTTTAATCATAAGGTTGCCTAAAAAAGATAGCAAGATTGAAGTTAAGGAACTTCCTTTAAATAAAGAAATGTTTAATGCTTTTCTTGGTGCTAAATATATGATGTTAGCTATGGAAAGTAATAAACCTAAAAAACAAAAACAGAAACAATAAGGATAAAACATGACACAAATGCAAACGCAACGACTACCATTCTGTGGGCTTTCTTTAAAGCTATATAGCACAGGAAACAAAGCACCTAAAATGGAATATCAAGCCTCATCAAACAAGGCTCAATTTCAATGTAGCATAACTAAAAAGCTATATGGAATTAATGAGATTTCCAATTGGTTAAACAGTCCAGAAGTACAAGAGTATGTACGATCTGGGCATGTTCTTAAATGGGGTAGTAAAACGCAACAAAACGAGCCAACAAAATATGGCGATGGTATGGAACAGGTTGTAACTTGCTATATGGTTAAACCATTTAATAAAGCTGGTTATAATCCTCAACCACAAACACAACAAAATTATCAACAAGCTAAACAAGGTATTCAGCTTACTGATGATAAGTTGCCAGATAGTCCAAGAGAAGAAATAGATTGGGCTAAAGAAAATGCAACTGACTTTAACCCAGAAATGTATGAACAAGAACTAGGTTAATGTCAAACGAGTTAGCTAAATACATCACAATGCGACCACAATCCTTTGATCCTCATAGGATAATCGCATACCTTGATGCGCTTGATAAAAGATTTATCAAATCAGAAATAGATTATGATGAAGTTAAAGATCAGGCGCAAGAGGTTTTTGATTATGTGGTTAATGAAAAAATGACCAACGAATCACTTTCTGTTTCGTTAGCTAAAGTTAAAGCTACTAATGATGATAGATATAAGAGTGTTAAAAAACAGCTTTCTGATAAA
>Ga0222718_10003178_pt1 | contig 14231 bp, 26 predicted proteins | sample C33_27DmetaG_FD_165045 | JGI IMG/M metagenome (GOLD analysis project Ga0222718, IMG submission 165045) | Estuarine water microbial communities from San Francisco Bay, California, United States - C33_27D | ecosystem: Environmental > Aquatic > Marine > Unclassified | place: USA: California... | reverse complement strand
TTTCTCGACCATGATCGCCAACAAAGTTGATCAACATCATCATTACACCTCTTGAAACATCTTATGCTCTATGACTTGCAAAGACGGATTTGTTCACAGTTATGCCTATTTTGAGATACTATCAAAGAAACTGTGCATTCATTGCGGGGAGGATGAACAATGAGGGATTTCAAGTGGATGATGGGCGATTCGCATGATCAATGCTTAATACAAATTTTGCAATACAACTCATGGAACAGTCCATGTCCGATCAATTTCTGTCTCGGCTGATTGAAGGGTATGTCTTAATTCAAAAGGAACGATATTCTGAGGCAAGCGATCATTTCAACAGGATGCTTTACTCGCCACACAACCCCAATGATGATGACATCATATGGATAGCCAAGAGTCACATTTACAAAAAACTCGGCCACAAAGAAGAATCAAAAATATGCATGAAGCAGGTAACAGACGCTTTGGAAAATACAGAGACATGCAAAAATGCTGTACTTTAAATCCCGTAGATAGTCTCTAGTCAAGACTCAAGAATTCCAAGAACTTTAGTTTGATACAATTTTTTGTGTTTTTTATTGTGCAATTAGGCGTACAAGAAATCCTTCTGCACATATGCGCCAAAATATCGAATGACTTTTTGCATGTATTGAGGAATTAAAAATTGTTAATTTTTTGACGGAACGTTACAGCATTCCTTTTAGGACACATCGATTGTACAAACACATAAGCAGGTTTTGAAATGGCAGACATCTTCACTCCAGAAAAAAGATCATGGGTCATGTCAAGAATTCGCGGAAAAAACACAAAGATCGAACTGAAGATGAAGAAGATGCTTGCAGATACGGGCTACAAGTTTGAAATTCATCCTGAGATGTACGGCAATCCCGACTTTGCAAACAAGAGAAAAAAGATAGCAATATTCTGTGACGGGGACTTTTGGCACGGATACAGGTATGGCGAAAAGAAAAAGCCTTCTAAAAAATACTGGCGAGACAAGATCGAGAACAACATGAGGCGAGACAAGAAATACAATCGAAAGCTCAGACGAGATGGGTGGTCGGTTCTCAGGCTGTGGGAGCACGACATTGAAAGGGATCCTGAGAAATGCAAAAGAAAGATACTTTCAAAGTTTCATTCAAGATAGCATGAGAGTGCAAACTATCATCTTATTACTGGAGTAATGTGTAATTTTAAAAAATAATCAAGTTTAGAAAAAATTATTGAATTCCCAATTTCGGATCGTTGTGATTGACTGATGGAAGATTGCTTGCAATGATTGCTTTTTTCAACAGTCCACCAATAGTTCCGTCAGAAGATTTCAGTTGAATTGACACAAACTCTTCACAGTTTGTAAAAGTTCTTCGCTTCACAATTATCACTTCATTTGTTTTGGATTGATCCGTACTTTGCTGTACTTGTGTTTCGTCTTGTTCTGTCATTGGTTATTATACAATATCAATACATAATAATGACAACACAATAGTAAGATTACTAAGCATAATAATATGACTAATCTAGCCACGTTTCGAGTTCACATTGCCCCATTAGGCTTTGAAATTGACAGAATTATCCTTCCTCTCAAGCAGACAAAGGCAGACAAGTTGTGGATTTTAGCACATGACAATAGGTCTGAGGATCTTTCTGCGCCATACCTTGAGAAAATAAAAAAAGAATGCAAAAAACTAGGAGTAGAACTCAAAGTAGCATACAGCGACAGACTGAGTCTCTTCAAAACAATAAAGTCAATCAAGGACATTATTTCCCAAGAGAAAAATAACTACATTTACGTAAACGTTGCATCCGGCAGCAAGATTCAAGCAATCGCAGCCATGATGGCATGCTCCCTCAGCAAGTCCTCTGATAATTTAAAACCATTCTACGCTGAGCCAGAAAGTTACGCGGCATTTGAGGGAAAGCAACAATCATTTGGAATCAAGGATACGATTCCCCTTCCATTGTATGCGATACATACTCCACATCCAAAATTGCTTGCAGCACTCAAAATTGTTTCAGAACAACCAAACCAAAAGATAACAAAAAAAGAAATGGCACGAATTGCAGAGGAGCAAGAAATTATCACAGTGAACGCAGAACAAGAAAATCACTCGCAAGCCAGGTTTGCAAGTTTGGAAAGCAACATCATAGCGCCGCTAGAAAAGGAATGGAAGTTTGTAGAAGTTGAGAAGATTGGCAGAAATCGCTGGATAAAAATTACACAAGAGGGAATCGACGCGGCAGAATTTTTAATCTAAGAAACTACTTCATGTCATTTAGTGTATCTTCATTGTAATATTTTGCAGTAGATTCAATTTCGTTTTGTGAGCTATTTTGATTTTTTATATCGGTCTTCAAATCACTCCAAATAAAAAAGACAATCAGCAATATTCCAGGTATCGTTCCAAATCCCGTAAAGGAGAGAAATATCCCCAAGAACAGCCAAAATTTATTCAAAGCATGTCACCCAGTTCCCAGAATGTTATTTCAGTTAACTGGCTCCGTTGATTTTGAAACCTTCTGAATATTGTAAATCATACAGTAAGTGGCAAACGATGGAGCAGGTGTGTCCACATGAATGCACAGATGTTCATCGTCTAGTTTTTTTCTGAATTCTTTTAATTGCTCGTCGTACTGCACCCATTCATCATCATCATCTGGCTCCTCGACATCATCACATACGGAGAATTCAGTTCCCTCTTCGGTTCCCAAAAAAACCAGATGAGGGCATTTGACAACTGAACCTTTACCATCAGTTGTTTGTGTACCGCAAATCATGCAGTAAATTATGTCATAGTTTGTTGTATGGATTTCTATCATCTCTATATCTCCTAGCCCCTATCTATCCCGTATTTTTTGAGCGTTGGACCCCAAACGTTCCAGTATGGGCAATCCTTGTCCCCGTTGAAATACTTTTTTTCTTTTGAAAGATCTCCTAAATTGTACACTACAAAATATCTTGCCAGAGGAGATGTAGGCGATTGGATATTCAAGTTCACATGTTCGTTGTCTAATTCTTCTCGCAGGGTTTGAAGATAATTTTCCGAGCCCATCTGCATCAGTTCGTCATAAAATTTGCAATAGTCTGGTCTGTTCTCATCAAATCCGCCTCCCTTTCCCAAATACACTAAATGTGGACATGGGGAGATCGAGTCTTTATTTTTGATGTATTTTAACACGTGACTATCATGGGATTCCTTACCATACTCACATTCACATTTGTCTATGCAAGATACATTATGCATCAGCATTGAATCCGTTGCCAGATTGTTTTCTAATTTGATGAACTTGGAAACAGATGATATTGTCTGTATGCCACATTTGATGCAGTGTATTGGTGAGTCGTATTTCTCAATTTTGATTTCTATCATTCCTGACCCCTCCTTTTCTGTCTGAAACTGTTTTGATTATCTCTAAAGGTTATTGCGGGTTCAGAATACTCATAGTCGTCAGACTCGTCTGGTATCGGAATCCATGACATGATGATTCCAAATGCTACGTCCTTGATTGGGCTTGGCATTGATGTAATCCGGCTAGAAAATTCTTCATACATCTTTTTGTTTGTAAATATCAGTAATTTTCTTTTAGAGTCAATTGATTGGAGAACCAGTATTGAAGATAGTATTTGCTGGAATTTTCCAGAACTGATTTTATTGCATGGCATTCTGCATGGATTGACAATTTTTACGGCAATTTCATCATCGTCTGACATCAAGTCAACAGTAAAGGATTGATCTCCTACCAGGACTCTGGATGTTTTGAATTCTTTTTTAAAATTGGCTCTGAGAACGTGTGCTACCATTCTTTTACGCATTTGATTTCTTTCATGCAGTGTCCTTCTGTATGAAAAAATTGGGCGACTATCTTTTTTCATTATTGTTCTCCCTACTACAGTCCTCGCAATTACATGGAGAAGAATAAAGTCTATCCAAGGAATCATCCAGTGATTTTATCGCATCGAGTAACGTATGAGATAAGTCCCTTCTGTCGTGATACTCTGAAGATTTATTTTTGTAATCTTTGAGTAACCCCTGAATCAGTTTTTTCATCTCTATGATTGCGTCTGTTCTGTCAAACGTAATCTCCAATTCGTCTGATGTGTCGCAATGCACGCAATGCGATTCGTCCCGAACCCAGTCTATCCGGTTGCAAACTTTTTCATTTTGGTCAAAGGATAGCATTGTGATTCGTACAGCCTTCTCAGGTGTTGTTTCCATGTCTTTTTCATCCGTATAGTGGAATCTGGACTTTGTTTTACTCATTTTTTGCCTCCTGGGAGACCGGAAATGCAGGGTCGCAACGAATGCAAGAGTGGTCTGGATTTGCCACCTCAAGAAAACAGTGATTGCAAATTCCTCTGATTACATTAAACAAATCATTGTTTTTTTCCAGGTCTAGCCCGCATTGTGTGCAGGACAAATGGGGAGATAGCAGATGCAGTGAAAAGATAGGCTCATCTAGTTCCAGTCTGAAACAATCATTGCACGTGCTGGTTCCTGATTGAGACGATGGATCAATTACCCCATTTCCCCACTGATGTTCGATGTTTGTTGAAAGATCTCCATCTAATTCCATCTTGTAACAAGAAGGGCACATGTAATCTTTGGTGTCATCATCTACTATTTTTTTGACACTGGGTATCAAATTGAATCTAAATTCATTGATGATTTTATTCATTGTAGACCTCTTTCCATTTCATGTGTATTTTTAATTTCAATTGAGTTTCCTCTTTTCTGAAACTAATTTTTTCTGTCATGCCTTGACCTCCTTACTTGGTTTGTCATAGAATCCAATTTCATACAACTCGGAATCTATTCTGTTGTGTTGTCTTATCAATTCCTCTAATTTTATTTTGAGATTGTTGCTGTCCCATTGTGTCTGTTGGACCAAAACTTTTAGAGTGTCAATGATCTCAAAATTTAGCTCTATTTCCTCATCCATCAACTGATCCATTTGTCTAGACAACTATTTTTTCCTCCTCTTGTTTTTAGAAACTTCAATGTGGGCAATCATCATACCATTTGATGAAAACTCTTCTTGAATTTGCATTTCAAAACACTCAATGCAGTTGTAACCCAATACGTCTGCCAGGTCCTCTTCCTTTTTACCTAAAAACATCTGACAACTGTTGCATTTGGTGTAGTTTGGAACAATTTCCACTAGTGCCGGTGTTTCAATATTATCCCCTCTTGTAACAATGTATTTTCTAGGGACTGTTCTACCGGTGTAATCGTTTGTCAAAAGTGTCTTTCCTGATCTTTTTGTCGATTTGTTTGCCTTCTTCTTGATTATGCTCATTATTGCAAACCCCCTCCCATTGGAGCAATGCAGTAATCGTCCATTGATTTTTGATTTGGATCTTTTTCATACTTGTTCATGTACTTACTCAATGAGAACACAATTCCATTCGGTGTTTGATACTCTGTTACTATTCTATACCCATGACTAAGCGATTCATTCAACTCTGCTTCACCTTTCTTGTATTTTTCTTCCTCAAGCGGAACACCCACAAAATGAATAGTAGGTACACGTTTGAGCCCGTTTATTTTGTTTTCTTTCATGTATTTAATCCGTTTTTACTATTATATATACTATTTGAATTTAGCCGTATTTGAAAAGATAGAATTAAACCCTTAAATTTTGGGTTTGACGGATTATCTTTATGGATAATGGTGACCAAACCCATTTCAAACTACGTTCTGGTTCCATGCTTAACATCTTTTTAGACTCAAATCTGATAGACCAGATTAAAAAAATTCAAAAAAATCAAAATTTGAAAGATGAAAGTGACGTAGTTATTCGTGCAATTCATCACTATTATGAAAAAATTATTTCTGATGTTGCAGAACAACAAGATAAATTTGAAAATGAATTTTCCCAAAATACTTTTGATGGAAAACTTGAACTTGAGAAACTTGAAAAAATACTTGAGTTAATTGAATCTGAAAATCTAATAGAAAGACTACCGCAACATAAAATTTACAATATGGCCGGTGCTGGAATGATACATCGCTTTCAAACTAAAATTTTACCAGTAAAGTTTTCCTTGATGTGCCTTTCAAAAATGATAGTGGAGCAAAACAGTCCGTGGGTTGATTTGAATGAATTTAAAAAATATACATTGGAATCTGCAAAAGTATTTGTCGCAAAGTTTGACTCATCCCCAATTCAAAACAAGTTCAAAGTTAAAACAGGTTTTCCAACTTTAAAGTTTAATAATTCAAAATCTGAACATGACTCATACTTATCATTGGCCAGATCAGCTAAAAGATTTACAGAAGATTTTGTTGGCAGAAAGTTACAAAAACATGAAGGTGTGCAAATGGGAGGAGCTTGTTTTGAGATGGGTTTGATCAAAGCTAAACTTTCCGAGTATGATGAAATAGAAACAAATTCCGGTAAAATTTATGTCACGTTGAGTGAAAGTGGCATGAAGTTTGCATCTTACAACAACCAACTAATTGATTTTGTTTTTAACATTACGCAAAACGAACCATCCTCGGTTTTCTCACAACAAGAGAGAGAATTTTATTTTAAGGAAATTCTTCCAAAATTTAGTTTTGAAAATAAATTTGTAAAATATTTGATGGAGAATGAGGTAATACATCATTCCAGTCAAATCAAAGAGTGGTTTCAAAAAGAATTCATGGCTTTTTCTCAATCAGAGTTTCCTCAAGAGGATGTTGCCCTACCTGAGAACATGGTCAGAATACATTCCAACACAATAATGAGTCGATTAATGGAGCTTGGTGTTTTTACAAAGGAGCCAAAATTCAAGAGCGGACCGTACACTAGAATGCAAAATATCAGTGATTTAGCACAAAAATTAGATGAAAAATGAGCAAAACACCAGAAATCAAGTATTTTGCATATGGATCAAATCTGTCTTTTTCACAAATGAATGATAGATGCCCAAAAAACATTCCGCTAGGTATCGGAAAATTGGACAGGTACAGATGGGTTATTTCCAATCGAGGATATGCAAACGTGATAAAATCTGAAAACGACTATGTTTTGGGCAGAATATACAAAATCAACAATCACGATGAGATAAGTTTAGACAGGAATGAGGGAGTGAATTTACTTAATTCCGGATATGATAAAAAAAGTCTTCCAATAATTATTGACAACATGTCTTGTGATTGTCTTGTGTATGTAGACCCCATAGTGAAAGAAGGCCCTCCAAAAAAGGAATACATTGATAGGATCAACACAGGAATTACAGATTCAAAATTCCCTGACGAGTATGTTGAGAAGTACATTAGAGATAAAATCCCTTTAATTGAAAAATAAATTTGATGTCTGTTTTAATTTAATCGCTTCAGACTATCCAATAATTTTTTTTATTTCTTCCAATTCGGATGAAACATCATTTGCCGGATGCATTTTACGAAAATGTATTCTTTTCTTGCCATCATTTTTTTCTATTGTAACTGGATACGTGTCCTTGTCTGCAAACAAAACTATTCCTAAATTCACATGAGTTTTTGGTTTGCCATAATCCATTGCAATGATCATCTGATTGACAATTTTAGAATCAGGCATTTGTCCTTGACTTGTTTCTTCAAGTTCTTTGTTTCCACTCATGCATTTTGCATCGATGATAGCCACCCCTTTCCCCTTTTTTCTTATCAAAATATCAGGTCTTCGGTTAACCTCGCTTCCACCTAATTTTCTCCAACCTATCGTCTTGCTCCATTGTTCTTCAATTGAATATAGCCCATTTGAAAATACAGATTTGACTGATTGTTGTACCATTTTCTTTGACTTGCCATACAAGTCAATTATTTTGTAAAAGAGCCACAACTCATACAATCGTGGCTCATCAAGTTTCTCCAAATAATTTTGTAATTTAATATCTAAAGGACTTTCATCACTACTAATGCTATCCCAGTTTTTCCAGATCTGAAGAAACTTGATCAGATTTACATAGTCACCCCCAATTTTTCCATAACTCATTCTAGGCTGCACTTTCTGCAACAGCAATTCAATACCGTTGAAATTTTTATAATAATGCATAATCAGTTTTGAAATGAATCTGTCTTTTTTTAGAAAATGAGCGAATTCTATAATTTCATCAAGTAGTTTTACACGTCTATCATCAGTTCTATTTTCATCCCATTCTTCTCTTCTAGATTTGAATTTTTCTGCAAGGGCACCAATGCCAAGAATTACTGCACCTAGGAGAATGTTTTCTGGCGTAAACAGGTTTTTTGTATACGAAACACATACAACATTTTTGCTACCTGACTGTTGAATTGAGCGAGTCATTTGAACATCAATTTCACCAACAATATGATCTGTCTCAATTGTATCTCTTACAGATTCATATTTCAAATTTTGAATAAGCTCAAAAAAACTTTTACCGTATTTTTTTACAATGTAACAAAATCTATCAATTTGTTCTTGACGGAGTTGTGTGTATTCTATTTGTGTTGAATTATGTAAAAATAATTTAGAATTTCCATAGTCATCAGGTTCAGCATGAGTTAATCTTGTAATGAGCCTATGAGACTCCTTAATCATTTGATCCCTAAATTCCTTGTCTATCATCGGTTTTTGATTTTCTGAACTACTCATTGTTTGTTCCACATATTCGACTTTGCTTCCAAATCTTTTTTCATTTTTGTTAGTCCTTCGGTGAATCTCTTTGCATTCATTATCTGGGATGCGTCTTCTGTTTCTTCAATTGTTTTTGCATCTAGTCTATCAAATTGAGGTAAAAGATAATCGCACAATGCCTCGTCCAGGTAATCCTCTTTTTTCTTGTTTGTATCTTTAGATGCAGAAATCATGTATCTAATCACATCAATTGTAGTTCTTACTCCTATCATTCTCCATTCTCGTACTTTTTTATTGAATTCAAAGTAATCTTTAATTTCTTTACTGCAGGAATCCCAATCTTTTTCTGTAATTGCTTCATCATTTTCTATGATTTGTTTCTTCACTGATTCTTCTTCTTTTCCCTCATCTGGTTTGATGTCTACAAATGCGAATCTCGTGATAAGTCCGTATGAAAGTTCTGTCAGTAGCAAATTCTTGTCATAGTCATTCATAGTTCCAATCATTCGAAAAGTTTTAGGAATTGTAATTTTTGTTTCGGGTTCTCTTTTTTCTTTCTTTAATTTTTCCTCTCTTGCCTTCCTCTCCACTTCGCTTAATGTAATTTCTCCATCTTCTATACCAAGGAACAATTCTCCGAATGCTTTGTTAATGTCTGCGCGGTTAAACTCGTCAATCAAAAGCCATTTTCCCTCTTCTGCAGCTTCGGAAACTTTCCCCCTATTCCATTCACCTTCTAAGTTAAGGCCACCAATAACATGATATCTTGACCATTCTGCTATTGCCACTGATTTAACATACTCTTTACATGTCTTTTTCATCCCATAAATCTCCAAAATTCTTTTTGACAGCATAGTTTTTCCAACTCCAGGTGCACCGACAAGAATTACATGTTTTCCGGATTCAAGATGTCTAAGAATTCTTAAAACAACATCTTTTTCTATTGCAATTTCTGGCTTTCCATTTTCAGGATTTCCTGACAGTATTTTATCTGCGATATCTTCAAGACTCTGACTTATACTGCTATTAGAAATCACACTCTCCTGTCCAATTATAAAATCATGTAGATCTACTAGTTCATCAAAAGTCCCTGCGAATTTATTTACAATGTCCGTCAAGATTCCAGTGCCTCCACTTTGGTGAAAATTTTAACAATACGGAAGTCTGTGTTTTTTTCTGAATATATTTTAAAAATTTCATTTACGATGTCTCTAGTGAGTTCTGATGTCTCCCATCTTCCTACCAATCTACTATCAGTATCAGTTTTCCCGGAATAACACATAATCACATATCCTGAAAGATCTTTGAATCTTTTAATGCATTCTTCTGGTTCATTTTTTAACAGAGAGATCATTCTTTCTCTAGTTTTTCTGCTTCCAGATGATCTTCCAATGAAAATTCCGGCCCAAAGAGGATCTCTTGGATTTAGTCCAATTTGAAACTGCACGGTATCTCGTGATGGAAATTGGAAATCTTTTTTTGCTTTCGAAGCATTTGGTTCGGGAGTTACAAGTAAAATTCCAAACCACGTATAATTATAATACACCGTCTCCCCTCTCTTGTAATATCTTCCAAAGTAACTGGATTTTCTTTTGGTTGATTCTGCTTTCAATCCAACATCATTTTTAGCAATGTCAAATCTGGAACCCAATTGAGGAACTACTGCATCATAAAGATCTTTGAATCGTTTCCATCGATATTGTGCATCTTCTTTAGTTTCTTTGCAATTGAAATCTTTTTTTACAAATTGAAATTGGGAATTTATTTTACTGTTCCAATCGTATGGCTTTATTGTATAATTGAGTTTATTTTTAGATATCTTTGTAATCATCCCAAGGCCAATAATTTCATATTTTTGTTCTGATTTAATGTAAATAATTCCGATTGGTATTTTGTTATCGTAACATCTCTGCAATTCACCTTTAGTTATTTCAGTGTAAGGGGTTTTTTCATGTGTTTTTGCATCATGGTCGTAATCAATTTTCAACCAATTTCTGTCCTCGTCAAAGGTAATTTCTTTCCCATACCCATCAAGAGTATCGTCTCCAGTTTGTATTGCTTGGATAAACTGATCTTTACCTTCCCAAATTTGTGGCGGATCTCTTGTCTTATCATACCCAACTAGTTTTGCACCACCTGGTTTGTAAGAACCTCGTACACCTCCATGGATGTAATGTAACCCATTTACTATGTCATTAGCAGGTATGGGTGCTCGTCTTTGTAATAGATTTCCAGCCTTGTTTCTTCCACCTACTTTTTTTCCTTGAATAGTGTCAAGGTCTACAACTTCGCCTTTGTGTACATCAAACCACATCAGTACCTCAAGATGCGTACGTGGTACACCATGTTTTTCCAAAGCGTATAATTTGTCCATCTTTTCCTTACCTATTTTCAACGACACATTACAGTCCTCCCTTGAAATCTTCTTCCCACTTTTTTCTAAACCCTGGCATTTCTTTTAGTAGCCATGAATACCACTTTACAAATTCAGCAGTTTCATTTTTTATGTAATTGATTATCTCATCATATTTTTTATCGTCATACCATGAAACAACCGGGTGTCCACTGTGGGTTTTTCCCGTTAGTTGGTCCAGTCCTGATCCTCTAAACTCCCCTTTGTTCATCAAAACGGCGACAGCATGCAAGTCAATACATGGCATTGACAAAATTGAAATTGGAAACAAGTCGTATTTTGCAGATTTTTCTAAAAGGAACTTGTGTTCAAATCCCAAGTTAAATCCAACTGGAACAAAACTAAAATCATATTTGTCGGAAACTGTGGAATCTTCTATGAATTTTTTTAGGATTCCTTCTTCTCCTAGCTCCCATTCTTTGAGAATTGTTATTTCGCCTATCTGCTTGCCAGTACTTCGCTCAAGTTCCACATACTGGAGGGTCGTAATCTTACTTTCAACCTCGTCCAGGCCTGTTGTTTCAATATCTAGGTAGTAATTTCCCACGTATTTTGTCTGATTTGATGTATTTTACTATGATCTTTAACGGTATGAATGGTTTGCATACTATTGTCATGTTTCATAATAATACTAATTGCCTATAGAATGCATGAAGCAACAAGTAATTCAAAAGAAATCAAACTCTGAGATTACATTTTTTCCAAGAATAATCAGAGAGTTTGAAGACGATGACGAGCCAATGTACTACGGGGGAAAAGCATGACGGTACTGTTTAGAACAAAGAACCATTCGCATGAAGACAGCATCTCATCCTCATTTGCAAATCTCAAAGAAAAGTTAGACGAGTACGAAAACAGGGGGGACCAGACTTGAAAATAAAAGAACTAACCTCCAGTGACTTGCAGTCAATTCTTTACTGGTACACCAAGGCATTTGCCGACAGTGATGAAATACCTGACAATCACAAAAACACATTGATAAAAATTCAAGCAATGGCAATTTACGCAAAAGAGGACGAGGACTGGACTGACAAATTCTTCAAAAGGAGATTGAGATGAAGGTACTGGATTTAGGACATCTGGAATCCCAGTTCGGATTGATAATACGAGAAAAGGAAAACCACGACAACTATGCACTGCTTCGGTTTGAGGACCTTGACAAAGTAATAGAATACTATAATTTATTCAAAACAGAATTCAAACAAAAGTCAAAGTCCAGTAAGATAACGGAGGAGTCAAAATGAATGACGGGGAATTAGTGGTTCATACGATTTGCAGTTTGAAGAATTATGCAAAAAGCATGATGGCAACGGGAAGATCTTTGGAGGATGATGAATTATCCACACTATGGGAAACTTTCAGGATAGCATTATTTCCCCATCTCTCGCCAGATTATCTTGCAAACAAATTTCAGGAAGTCGAGGAGGCCGACAGGAACATGTCGAGAGCATCACAACAAGTGATAGAGTCTTCAGGCAATAAGGGGGAAATCACTCCATGACTGTCAATAGAAGACGTCGTGGTCAATCCACCTCAAATGAGCACAAAATGATAGATGTTCAACATGAGATTCAGAAATTAGAGGCAGATTTAGAATTTCATAAGCAAAAAATTCGTCTAATCAGTCACGAATTAGAACAAAAAAATGAAAAATTGACTGGTCTGATGGATACAGACGCACTTCTTCGTAAAATGAGAGATCAGTTTGCAAATGGACTCAAAGGAGAACGAAATGAGAAATAGAAAATACTTTACAGTAAGGGAGTGGAATCGTTTCAAAAACAACGATTACTTTGACATGCAAGAAATGCTGTGCCAAAAGTATGATGTGGTTCTGACTGACTATCAAACAAAGAGAGAGAGAATTTTTTCTGCATTGAAAAAAATCAATCTAAGGAATTTTGACAAGGGAGTTGCTGAATTTTTAAAACTTGTCCAGTCCTTTGGCGGTTCCATGGACCAATTGACAAGAGAAATGAACTCTCAAAAATCAAGAGATGCGGACAATCTTGATTTGGTGTGGGGCAAATCAAACGAGTCCACTCCCATTTGGAGTGATTCCAAAAATGATTTTGATTCCCAACACAAAGACAATCTTGAGAAAATTTGGGGTAAGAGAAAATGAGTGAGATTGAGAGGATTCAAAAAAGCAGGGAAGTTGCTCTTAAGAAACTAGATGAAGCAATGGACAAATGGGGTCCAGAGAGGATTAAAATGGATGATGCAACAGAGAAATCCAAAAATTCTTTTTTAGATTCGTATCGCAACTACACAAATCAAAAAATTTCTGAAAAAGAATTTTTGCAAATCACTGACAACTTTGCACAAGCATTGATCTTAGAGGACAAATTTAATAAAAAAATTAGAAAAATTCTCACACCTCTGGATGCGGAATTTCTAAAATATTGCAACAAACTCCATAATTTGAGGACTAATCATGAGTGAGTGTCCTCAATGCGGCAAGTCCTCAATTGCACTAATCTTCTGGGGCTTACCTGGAGGAGACATGAGAGCATTCGAACAGGCTATTAAAAACAAGGAAATCGTTGCTGGAGGATGTCTGATTGGCAACGATGATCCAAAATGGGAATGCAATGACTGCCATCACCGATGGGGAACAAGAGAGGAGGATGTAGACAAATGAACGGGTTTACAAAAATTCTTTTTTGGACATTGACTATTGGTTTGGGATTTGTCAATCCTTTGATCAGTGTGGCTATGGTGGTATTGTATTATCTTCCAGGAATTATTCAAGACATCTGTAAACCCTGCAGTGAATCTAGAGAAGAGCATAACATGAATTCATTTTCGGAAGATGTTGCGGAGGAAATGAGATAATGTCAAATGATGTAATTGATTCTAAAAAGAAAAGTGCATCTGAGGCATTTGTAAACTCCTTTGGAGGATATCCTATAGGATATGGTTTGGGAATCATCATACTTCCATTATCTACGGGTTGGATTCAAAATGATCCATATGTTGCAAATATTGCAATTACCACTACCTATGCAGTTGTGGGATTCACAAGATCATATTTCTTGAGAAGAATATTCGAGAAGTATGGAATTGATGATAACTTTATTCGATTAGCAAAACATGGAATTGTGAAATTAATGGAACGAAGAAGATAATCAAAAGAATGAATACTATTTCACAGAATCAAAGGTATCAAAAAAATCTTAATGTGAAATTCAGAATTTAAGGTCTGCTCAGACAAATGCCTTCCAATCATCAATTTCAGATATAACTCTGATTCTTCATTGCGACC
>Ga0222718_10003176_pt1 | contig 14233 bp, 21 predicted proteins | sample C33_27DmetaG_FD_165045 | JGI IMG/M metagenome (GOLD analysis project Ga0222718, IMG submission 165045) | Estuarine water microbial communities from San Francisco Bay, California, United States - C33_27D | ecosystem: Environmental > Aquatic > Marine > Unclassified | place: USA: California... | reverse complement strand
GCACCTCGGTGCCGTCGTCGTCAGTGTAGCTCGCCATCACGGTCTCGTTCTGCTCCACGATCTCGATGTTCGGATCGTTCAGCAGCATGACCATCTCAGGCTCGCTCAGGCCAAAATATTCTTCCTCGTCAACTTCCTCGACTTCCTCGTGAAAGAACTTGATCACGCCAGCGCGGAACAGCAGCGCGTCCTTGAAGAACGTGTGCAGCAGCTTGTAGCCGTCGTTCTGGTTCTGGATGATATAGTTGACGTAATCCGACGCCTGCTCGGCGGCTTCGACGTCCTCGCCGGAGCGCGGGGCGAAGCGGACGTATTTGTCATTCGTCGAGAACACCCGCATAAGATTAGGCATGATGGCTTCGACTGTATCCGCCAGTTCGGTGGCGACGACGGACGACCTGCCCTCCACCTCGTTGCCGAGCGGCTCGCCGAGGTAGAAATCCAGCGCGCGCAGGCGGTCCTGCGTGTACTCGCTGTCGAAATGGTTCAGCGCGTCAGTGATCTCGCCGCTGACAATAGAACCAAGCTGTACGTCGTCCATCTCTGACATCACTTCGCCTTTTTCTTAGCGGCCTTTTTAGGCGCGGCAGAAACCAGCTTTTCGCCCTTCATCAGGACGTTCCCGCTGGTCGTGTTGACGTTCTTCACCGCCGGCTCCTTGGGAGGCTCCGGGGCTGGGGGCATCTTGCCCATAATGCAGCGCCCCATCGTGGCGCAGCGACGCGGGTGTCCGCAGTTATTGCAGGTGGTCATCTTTTTTTACTCCTGCCGCGAGCGGCCTTGTAGATATCCTTGTCAGCGGTGCGGGCCTTGTCACCCCTGATGTAAGAGTTCACGCGCCCCATAGACCAAGCAGCCATTGGCACGTTACGCGAGCCGCTGGACAGGTAAGCCCCCTGACCGCGACGGTACACCTTGGCGAGTTCGCCGTAGGTCATGTTCGACTTTTCCGCCTTCTCGCGGAGCGTCTTCTTGGTCGCCTCGGATAGTGGTTTAGCTTTTGCCACGCTTCTTTTTCCTCTTCGCCTGAGCGGCGCGCGACGCGCTTACTTTTTTGACGTCGATGTTGCGTCCCTCTTTGTAGGCTTTGGCGGTGCGCTTAATCTCCGCTGCCTTGCGAGATGGAGAGCGCGACCCAGCGACGTATTTCTTCGCGAGGCCGGTGCGCTTATCCTTCGGGACACTGGGGAAACGCCGCGCCATCGTCAGCAGTATTTGCCCGTTTTGGTGTTGTGACCGCCGCCTTTTTTGCCGCCCTTGCCCTTACCGTATCCCATCGTGCTTGTCCTTTCTAGAATATGAGCCACGCCCCTTGCGCGGCTTCACGATTTGTTGCCTCAAGCCGCGAAGCGACGCGGCCATCGGGTTACCACTTTGTGCGATCCGCCCAGTAAGCGGCTGACATCTTGCCCTTTGCGATGTTTTTCGCATGACGCGCCTTGAACGATTTGCGCCTCGCGGCGGCTGATTTGCTTTCGCCCTTCTTCATTGGCGACCCGCTGACGCCCTGCTGGCCGAAGCGGATCGTCTTAACCTTGTCGCCCTCCTTCGCCACAACCACATGAGATTTCTTCGGGTGGCTCGGGGTGCGCTTCGGCTTATTGTAACCGCTAACGCCTGCGCGCGCTAGGCGGGGGTCTTTAGGGGCGCGTGGGGCCATTCCAGTCCTCCCGATGCCTAATGATTTGACTGCTCGTGCTGTCCCAATGAGTGTCGCCGCTATAATTGCGAACGAACCGCGTAACCTTCACACCCTCATCAACATACTCATATGTCGTCGTCTCCTGCCGAAAAACATTCTCGCGAGCCTCTGGAAAATGCTCATCCTCAAGCGCCTCGTTCAAGGAACACAGCTTTCGGGTCGGCAGGTAACAAAGTTTTTCGTGCTGTCTCATTCTATCAAAATCCCTTGGTTCGGCGTGACAGGAAGCGGATCAAACAGCAGCGCAGCCCGGCGCGTTTCGCTGAACGGAACAACCTGCCCGGAATAACCATATGCCTGAACGGCTGCATCCAAATCCTTAAGGAAGAGCTTCCTGTCCGTAACGCCTTTGTTTCTTTCTCGCGCCAGCATACGCAATTTCAACGGGTCAGCAATAGGATCATAAAGACCTGACGCGCGGCCCTCATAGCCCGCAGTCGCGCCTCTCATAGCCGGATCGACAATTCTATCGGGAGCCTCGTCCGCAAAATAAAATGAGCGAGCAGGGCGGCCATACCCGGTGAGGGCGCTCATCTCATCCGGGGTTGCATACCCCTCCGGCCCCATCCTTGAACCCATATATGCCGGGTCAATTTCCAAAAGGCCGGGCGTCTTCGAGTAGTGATAGACCGGCACATCGTCCACGGTCGATCCAAGAAGCGGCTGGTTCACGCCACGCAAATACTCAGGCATGCCGCCAGCATACTGGACATCAAGCATTTCTGGCGGCAACAAAACCGAAGCCTGATCGGCATAGCGACGCTGGCCCTGAAGATCAATGATGCGCGCGTTGATTTCAGCCTTGGCCTCGTCTGTCCGCGCCGCCTTCAGATTGTCCATTTCTTTGGCTATCTGCGCCTCAAGCTCGACGTTTAACGGGGTGTAGTTGACAAGGCTGTTTTGCCCCCGCGTCTCTGCGGCCATAGCCATACGCGCCAGAGGCGAATACATCTGAGAATGTGCCGCATATGCGCGCTCTTCGCCTAGCGCGTCAAATTTATTTCCGAGGATGCCGTGACCAGCATAGTCGTGGACAGCGCGGAATTTTTCGTTCGACGACAAGCCCGTGGCCGGGTCAACGCGGCTTAAAAACTCATGTGGATCACCGCCCCGGAACACATTCAAGTTTTGGTTCTGTATCACATCGCGCAGCATCCCGATGGAGTTAGTGCCGCCCTTCGATGTTACATACTCGAAATCACCCGGATGAAAAAACGTATTCACCGGCAGGCGGTTAAACTGCGCCTCAGTTTCCGCCTGCATCTGGAGGTACGATTTCTGCACCAGATCGTCATAGTCTTTCGCCCCAACAGCCTCCAGAACGGAAGGATATTTTTCGCCATATGCGGAAAAAACCTGCGATTTATACTCCGGGCTGCCCTGAACCGCCATTTCAAACGCACGGCCAATGGCAACCTGCTTTGCGACGCTGCTTGGCCGGTTTGCAAAACCACCCTCGCCAAGAATTAATTCGGTATCAAACGGGCGTCCGTTGACAGCCATTGATATCTCGTCGCCGAAACGAAGAGCATCATTCAGTTCGGGGCTTTCGATGATAAAACGGATTTCCTGCGCCGTAAGTGGGTCATCGCTTGCCACTCGCGCTTCTTCCGCTCCCATATCTCGTCTGGCTTGTCTGACGACCTCAACGGCCCTTCCAGCGTCAGCCTTATCTGTTCCGACACTGAGGTATGTTCCGTCGTCTTTGACGGTGAATTTCGGGACTTTGCCATCGGCGTCGATCCTTTGCAAAACGCTGACAAGAGGGGCGGCCTCCACCTCCAGAACCGTCGCAACTTGCGACGCCTCAGCAGCCCCGGCATCATCTCCCTTTGCGGCGAGGTCAGCTGCCTCACTCCGCAAGCTCCTAGCGTCCCGCGCAGCCTTAATAAGGCCGGAGACGTTGCTTTCCATCTTCGCAAGCGTCGCAGCGCCGCCAGTGGGCGCTAAAATGCCGCCTGTGACGCGTCCAGCGGTCTCAGCAAGCGACCCAGTAGGGCGACCGTAGTCATAACCCAAATAATCGACGAAATCGGCATATCGGTTGATCAGATCATCCGCGCCAAGCAGGGGGCGCTCGGAGCCAAGCACGTTGCGACGCCCGAACATCGTGTCCACGCCCTGCAAACCCATATTAACGAGATCAACCGGCGCGCCGAGCAAATCAAACGGAGAAAATTTCACGCCGCGAAAAAAATCATTCCTAGCCTGACGCCCCTGCTCCCTGTCAGCGGTGGAGGCGTCGAGCAATCCTGCATCATACCCCCGATATAAATCGGCCATCACACCACCCAGTTCGTTTTCGGCTTGACTACGCGGTTGCTATTGTAACCCCTAGAGAAACCTCCGGCAACCGCCCCCTGCCCCGCGAACGTCAGCACAAAAGCGTCCGCCACGTCGGGTGAACGCTGCCCGCGCTTCTTCATCTCGTCTTTACTCTCGATCTTCAGCTTGCCGCTGCTGAGGTATTTGTACCGGATGCCGGTCAATTCCGATATGAGCGTGTCGTCGTGTGGTATCTTGCAGTCCCGCGCCTCGAACCACTCGCGCGCGGCCCAGAACAACTCGTCGCGCAGGCGATTGAAGCGATCCTTCAGGGATGCCGTCTCGCTGACCGATACCGCGACCGCCGGCATGTCCAACTCGCGCAATCGGTCGGCCAGACCGGCTCCCAGCCCGATCGCGTCAATGTAAATCGCCTGCGGGCGCTTGCTGTACGGCACGGCGTCGTATTCGGCAAGCACGATGCCGGCCAACTCCATCAAATCCTTGTTCTGCCACGTCTTGATAGGCTCAACGAGGATGTTTCCCTGACGCTTGGCCAGCGCGGACCTGTCCGAGCCAAAGCGCGCCACGTCAAGCCCCCAAGTGACCGGCGTGGTCGGCCCGGCCTCCACGTCGCGGTGTGTCGCATCCTCCACAAGGTGCAACGGCAGCAAAACGTCATCAGACTGCGTCGGGAACTCGCCCAAGACGCGCACGCGGAACACGTTACTCGCCTCGCCGTACTTCTCGGCCATATCGGTGATGAATTTCGGGTCAACGTAATCGCCGTCACGGCACGACACGGTCAGGCAGTGCCACTTCTCGCGGTCGCTGTGGAATGCGTCGTAAAAATACCCATCGGACCGGGTCGGGTTACCGCACATGATAATCTTCGCGCCGGGGGTGGACAGCGCACCCGACGCAGTCTCGAAAATCACGTTCGGCACGCCGGATGCCTCCTCGATCACAAAAAGCATGTGGGGGGAGTGGAAGCCCGCGAGGCTCTCCGGGTTCTCCCGGCGGCTCGTACGCGCGACGGCGAAGCTGTCCGACGCACCCTTGAGCGCGATCTTGTCTGACTTGAAATCGAGCAGGTCCTTGAACGCCTGCGGCATGTTCCGCGCCCAGCGGTCAATCTCGGTCCACAGGACATCACTTAGCTGGTGGGCGCTGTTGGCCGTGACAGCCGCCTTGCACGGATAGTGCGTCAGGAGCCACCACAACACGACCCACGACTCAAAGGCCGTCTTCCCGACGCCGTGACCGGACTTGATCGCGACCTTGTCGTGCTGCGCCACAGCGTCGAGCGCCTCGGCCTGCCAGCGCTGCGGCGTCGCGCCGAGGACGGACTGCACGAAAAAGCGCGGCTCATCGCGAAACTGCGCGATCATCTGCACGAGATCATTTTTTTCAGCGCCAGAAGGGGTCATGCGCTATCTCCGAAAGGGGGGGTGGGGGTGTATGTATAAAAAACGCGGTTTTTTGTGCATATGGCGGGGACGTGTAAGGGGTATATATTTTTCTTCGGCCCCGGTCGCCTGCGCGAGACGGGGGGGGTCGATGTTTCACGGAATGTTTCACGAAAATGTCGCATAATGTCCATTATGGAAAAATAATATTGTGCGTTTTCAGCGACATAGCATTTTCGCGATATGCACATCCGCAAATGGTCGCATATACGACACGCAATCAACCATTATCCGGTTGACCGCTGTCGCGCGCGCGTAGTGTCTCCGCTTGTGTGTCTCTCTCGTCTGTCAGCACTACCGGCTCAATCGCGTTAACCTGCGTTAGCGCCTCAAGGTACGACCCGCCTTTCGACGCAGCTACCTCGACCTGCTGCTTGTCTCCGTAAATCTTCGGCGTCATCCGAGCCGCTTGCCACTTGAGGATGTCAGCGGCGACACGAGCGCTTGCCGGGTCAATCATCCCGGCTCGTGTGTCTCGGTAGATCTCGTCGAGTTCTTCGGCCAGCAACATGCCACGGAACTCAAGCGCCATCCGGTATTGCTTCTCGAACTCAGGCTCGGCAGCGATCTTCCTCGCTACCGTCGCCCAGCTTGGCATGCTCTTGTCCTTACAAATCACCCGCACGGCCTCGCCGTTACTGATCCGCTCCAAGAACTCAGGCCAGACGCTCTCGTCCACCTTCGGATACGCCATCAGTCGAAATCCTCCTCGAACGCGATGTAGTGCTGCGGATCGCTGTCTATCTCCAGCAGCGGCTTGCGGCAGTTGCTGCACACGACAGTCTGCGTCTCTTCGTACACCCTGCCGCGCGTTGGCAAGCCGCACCAGTCGCAGTCCCAATGCTCGCGAAAGAACCGAACCCAGTCGCGTTCCTGTTCTTCGAGGTTGATCACGTCAGCCATCGTCGCTCCACTCCGTTGCTATTTCGGCACCGCAAGCGCCATAACCGGCAATGTCTACCCAGCTATCTTCGTGGTCCGGCGTCTCGATAAGACGCGCCACCTTGAGGCACGTCATCGCGAGCGCCACTTGCTCAGGCGTTACGGTCTGCCCAAACACGACCGACCACAGGTTCGCTATCCGCTGATGGTTCTCCCGCACCGCGCCATAATTCTCGCCACGTTCCGCCACGGCGCTTATAGCCGCCTGCAAAGCCTCTGTCTTGTTCATTGATATCTCCTATCACCAAACCGCACGAACCGCACTCCCAGACGCCCTCAGCGCCCTTTAACGGCCCACTCTTGCACTTAGGGCAGCAGTCGCGGTCAAGCCACACCGCGAAGCTGCCATCGCCCCTATCTAACATATCGCTTTACCACCCTCGTCCTGTGAGCCGCGTCAGGTTTCTCCCACCGCGCTTCGCAAGACGCCAGAGCGTCGCTGATGCCGTCATGCGCTGCCGGGTATATCTCCACCTTCACGCCGTGCTTGCCGCGCATGATGTGGACCGTCAGCGTATGCACATCGACCCAAGCATGATTACCGAGGAGTTGATACTCCTCATCCGTGTACAGGATATTCATCTTGTCCTGCCATTTCTCCGTGCCCGCCATCAGAACGGTATCTCGTCATTGAGGTCACTCTCAACCGCTTTCGGCTTCACGCTCTCGATTGTAGCACCATCGAATAGTGATTTCACCTTGTTGACCACCTGACCGGGCTTGCTTTCTTCCCACGCCTCGACGATGGCTGCGACCTCGCTCATCGTGTACACCCGGTCGAGCCTGCCGTCATTGCGTATCTTCGCAATCTCGGATGCGTCCTTGCACACCGCCACGACAGATCCGTTCGGCGTGGTCTCCTCCCACACTTCGCCGCTGACCGGCTCCGCGCCAAGTTCCTCCGCCCTGCGCTCCAGAGCCTGCACGCCGCGTATCGTTGACGCCACGGCCTCCTCGACCTCGACGCCACTACCCTTCGCCAACGCCGCGTTAAGCACATCCATCTGCGCCCAGAAGCGATCCCGCAGTTCCGGCTCAACGAGTAACGGCAATCGGTCGATGCCCCAGTTTATTTCAATCGCCCTCGCGACTGCATCATAAGACGCAAGCGCACGACGGCACTTATCCGCGTCTCGCTCTGACGGATAGAACCGCCACTCCCTCGATGTCTTGCCCTTCGGCACTCTCTGTCTCTTTGCCACTTACTTTCTCCCTTCTCTACCTTCGCTGTAGCCTTCGTCGCTACGTTCCCCTAAGGGAGGAACGTAGCGAACGCAGGAGCTACGTCGTCAACGCAGCACCTTCGTTTCTACGTTCAAACACTAGTTAACTCTTTGTTTTTCCAACATACACCATCAACGCAGATGATCCATTCCTCCCTCATCAGTGCATCTCGCGCCGTTTTCCTCGAACTGTCGGCTGCGTCGGGCATTTCCGCCACCATTTTGGCCCCCCAATCACGGTATGAGACCTTCGGCGAGCCGCGATCAACGCATAAGTTTTCAAACGCCCTCAGCGCCATTTTCTGATGCCCGGACGGCCTCCACGCCTTCTTTTTCTTCGGCGCAGGCGCGTCGCCGTCTTGGCGCACCAGCACCGCAGACGGATCGGACAGCGTCGCAATCGGTGTCAGCGTCATCACGATGTCACCCATAGGCTCGGCGTCCTTCTGCTTCTCGGTACGCAGCGTGACGTATTCCTCGCTCTTGCCGACCAGCAGTGACGTGTCAACGCCGCCCAGAAGCGCCGTAGAGCCACGCATGCCGCGTGTGGCGTCCTTTCCGGCGTGATGCACGCCCATAACCGCACCGCCCGTGTGCGCCTTAATTACGTCGCACGCCTCGACGAACAGCCCCATATCGGTGGCGCTGTTCTCGTCACCGCCCAGCAGCGCCCGCGCCACGGTGTCGACGATGACCAGCCCGAACGTGACGCCCTCATCCTCCGCCACCCTGTCGATGGTGGCGAGCAGCTTAGTCACGTCCTCTTCCTCGCGGAACTTGACCGCTGTGTTGATTAGGAACATCGGCGCGTCGTCGGAGTTGACGTTGTTGTGCGCGTCCCACGCTGCTATGCGCTTGCCGAAGCCGCCTACGCCCTCTGCGGCGATGTAGCACACCGCAGACTGTTTCACCGGCTGACCCTGCCACGGACGCCCTGTGGCGACGCTGAGCGCCATATCGAGCGCGATGAAGGACTTGCCGCTGGCCGGAGCGCCGTACATCACGCTGAACCCGTACTGCGTCAGCAGCCCGTCCACGACCCACTCGACCGGCGGCATGCGTTTAAGCTCACCCGGTCGCTGCACCGCGAAGTAATCGCCCTCATCCTCTATCTCGACATCGCCCGCCTCCGGCGCGTGCGTCAGCGTCGGACACTTCTGTACGATCTCTATCAGATCATCGAGCGTGTGCGCCCGCAGGAAGTCCACCACGTCGCCCTTGTCCGGCAGCCCCGGCAGGTCCACGCGCTTAATGTGCGCCGCCCTGCCCCACAGGCTCGCAATCGCCCTGTCGGCGTGCCTAAGGCCCGCCTCATCGTTGTCGGGCATGACGATCACGTTGCGGCCCACCAGATGCTCTGAGTGAGCGTCCAGCCACTTCCCGGCCCCGCCGTGGTTCGTCGTGGCGACCAGCCCGGCCTCGATGAGTGCGTCGGCGCACTGCTCGCCCTCGACGACGAACACGGGCTCGCGCGGGTTTTTGATTATCGCTGGCAGGTTGTACGGCAGCGGCTCGACGCCATCCATCTTGTAGATGTACCCGCCTCTGCCGTCCGGCCTGCGCTGGCGGAACGTCTTCGGGTACATGCGGCACACCTGATACGCCTCAGCGCCGTCAGCGTCGAAGTATGAATAGATGCGCTGGATGTACTGCTTAGGCTCCAGCGCTTTTTGCGCCTGCTTCTGTATGCCGAACTCGCGCTCCAGCACGTCGGCGACTGAGCCGCTGATGCCGAGCTTGCCGTACTTCTTCACGAGGTCCACGATCCCGCCGCCGCAATTTTCTTCGAAATCATACCAGATGCCGCGTAGGTCGAGTTCCTTGCTGCCCTTCGCGCCCCAGCGCAGCGTCCTGCCCTTTATCGACAGCTTCGCGTTCGGCTCGCCCCAGTAGTACCGGGCGATCCTTTCCGCGTGTGCCGCAATATTCTGTGTCATTGAAAGTCTCCCTTCCCCCCTTGGGTAGACGCTCCCGGCGGCGAAGGGAGAAACGCCGCCGGGAGCTACCGCGCTAGAACAGGTTCGCACCTGTTGGCTCGGCTGCGGCTGCGGGAGGTTGCGACACCGCCGCTGCCGGCGCGGATGAGGATGGAGCGGTGGCACCTCCGTCCATCATAGCTGGACGATCGATCCACGACGTGATCGACCAGTCCGGCACCTTGAAACGCAATTCACCCTGCGGCGAATTGATCTTGATGGTCTCGGTGCCGGCGATTGTTACCACCGGCAGCTTGCCCGGATTTGCCGGAGCCTCCGTCTCATACTGACTGTAAAGAGCATCCATCGCACGCAATACAGTTTTAGCAGAATGAGAAAATTCACGGAGGCCAAGGTCAGTCGATCCGATGCGGACGCGGAACGCCTGCTTGTGGTCCGGGCTTGGCTGTGCCGGGAGAGGCTCGCCGGCCTTGACCATTTGAAAGTCAGGCGCACCTGCGGCGAACGAGAGCCACCCGACGTCGATGTTCGCCAAGTCCATACCGATCTGTAAGGGAAGCCCGAGTTCCTGTTCATCCTTCTGCCAAGTCCCATCAGATGCCTGATACCGGTCCTGTTTGATGAAGTCGCCCGCCTTTGCGTCCCACTTCACGATTGGCAGGATGTCTCCACCGCCGCCGCCTTCTAGATTAAATCCTAACGCCATAGCTCGATAACTCCTATACGCTAACGTCAGTTACTGTTTTGGCTGATCACATTCAGCCGCTCGATTGGGTAGTAGGCGCAGACGTCCAGATCCTGCGGATCGTTTCGGTCTGACCTGCCGCCCGGACTTACCGTGAAGCCCGACGCGAAGTCCAGCTTCGCGAGCGCGTCACGGTAAAGCAGAATGAGGTGACAGGGCAAGCCCGTCGCCTCAGTCAGCATTTTTGCGTGCATGACCTTGCTCAGGCTGATCATCACGCTCGGATATGTGTTGAGGTCGCAGCGCCTAGCCTTCACCTCGGCGAAGCCTATGGGCTGGCCGTCGCGCCGCAGCAGCCAGTCGAGACGGTACTGCACCGGCAGCTTGTAAACCTCGACGCCGATGTTCGCCAGCGCGTCTGCGACGATGCGCTCGTTGGCGATGTCGTAGTCAGTCTCGTACTTCGGACGCATCCGCCAACACCTCCCTGACAATCGTCATCGCGGTGCGCGTGTCCATCTCGACCGCGTACCCCCAGTCCAGCGTCACCTCATCGCGCATGCCGATGTTGCCGTGTGGATGACCGAGGTCGATCAGCACCTGCGCCGGGATACGCCAGCGCCAGTCCATTCTGTCGAAGCGCCACACAAGCAGGGGCCACTTACCTGCGGCAGTCGCAGCCTTGCAGCATTGATCCCACCAAGCGCCGCGCGGCGTCTCGCCGCCCTTGGCGTATCGCTTGACCTCAATGACCGCCGGAAAATCCATATCGACGCAAAGCAGATCGCCACGATCGGCCTGCCTGAATTGCTCGATGTCGCGTTTGAACGTCAGCCCTAGTTCGGCATCAAGGATGTCGCGGATTTCGTATTCTCCGCTGCGTCCTTTGTTGCGGGAATTAACCATCGTCACGCTCCCCAGCCCGGAACCGCTCATCGCGCCGCGCCAAGATAGCGCCCTCGATCAACTCATCCGCCAGCGCCGAGATGCTCCGATGCGGAGAAAGTTCGACTTCCTCGCGCAGCATCTGCCGGGTCGATGCCCGCAACCGCAGTAATTGTTGTTCGATATCAGACACTTGCGCCTCGTGAAAAAGGTTGTCGCCAGATGCGATTTAATTGTTGATATCACAATCCTATCATGCAATAAATAGGACGTTGATAGAACACATCGCAAGGGAGACACCGATGGCCAACAATTACGAAATCGGGGAGCAGGTTCTGGTTCTTTGCGCTTGGGTTGACCCGGATTGTTGGGTTCAAGGCACGGTCATCAAGGTGACTGACAAGCGCATTAAAGTCGACAATGCGGTTCGCGGCGTCGGCTTTTACAAGCCTGAAAACGTAAAGAAAACAACCAGCTAAGGGCCTGGCCCGGGCTTCGCCCGGCCCCGCCCCACCGGGAGACACATCATGCGCCGCTACGCAGACGACATCATCGGCGGGACCATCCTGCTGCTCTTTACCCTTGGCTGGATCGACTGGCTCTGGGTTTTCGGGATCGAGGCGTCTCGGTCCTTCACTTGGTGGGCGCTCATCGTCCACATCGGCAACTAGAAAGGGAGACCGAAATGCCACTCATTATCAAATGCCACGCTCATGACCTGTATCAGGTCACCGGGTCGAGCAGCGACACGCCGATCACCATATGGCGCAACAAGAGGACGGGCCGCTGGAGCCACAGCCTCTGTCCGTCCAGAGGCCGCAAGGCGTCCTTCTGCACTGTCCAAGAGGTCAGGGAGGATGTCGTCAAGGCAATCGTAAAGAACGGCATGCTGCCCAAGGAAGAATACATCACTCGGCACAAAGGACCGATTGTTCTGACTGAGGCGGTTGGCGATCTTTACGAACTATTTGTGAAGATGACGCCAAAGCGCCCCCTCGACGTGGAGTTTATCAGTGAGCGCCTTCGCTTTGCGAAAAGCAGTGTCACTGACATGATCAACAAGCTGAACCGCCACTATGAGGTGAAGAAGCGCGCGGACGGGATGATCAGACTGCAACGCCCGCCGCGCAAAAGCCCCAAGGCCAAGCGCCTTCAAGCTGCGGCGTAGGAGGGTGAGATGGAACTGAAAGACATCATCTTTGATTATTTGCCGTACTCTGCGGATGGTTTGGACAAGCCCTTCCGGGTTCTTGGCGACCCGCACTTTCGGATTATTGACCGCCGCCTGAGCCACACCCATTCAGGCGACGTGGAGGAAAGCGCAGAGGGTGAGACCACATATTATTACTATGTTCTGGTCTGCGGCTTTGACGCCCTTGAACACGAGTTAACTTTGGAGTGGCACCCGGAGGGTGCGGTGTGGGACGACATCAAAGACTTCTACGTCCCACGTTTGTGTGACGAAGACTAAACCCAAGCGCCCGGCTGTCGTGGCCGGGCGCTTCATCGAAGGGAGATTGAGATGGAGATTATTACAGCGCAGGAGGCCAGAGAGCGCGGCCTCAAAAGATATTACACCGGCAAGCCCTGCAAGCGCGGCCACTGTTCGGAAAGGCATTTGAGCGGCCCGTGCTATGCCTGTGCAAAGGAGGACTACCACGCCAAGAAAGGCCCGAAGCAAAGGGCGGCGAACGCCAAAAAGAAAGCCGATAAGATCGAGGCAGCGCGCCTCGCCACATTGGAGTTTTGTGCGGAGAACGGCATAACCTTTGTCACTGTTGAGGACGCTAAGGCTCGTGGCCTCCCAAGGTATTTCGACGGCGTAAAATGCCCTCGCGGGCATTTGTCCGAAAGGTTTACTAGTTCCTACCATTGCGTTGAGTGCGGGAAGGAGCGAGCCAAAAAGTATGTCGAGGATCATCCAGACCGAAGGAGGGAAACCCTCGCCCGTTACGCCGAGGAAAACTATGAACAGGAGGCCGAGCGTAAGCGCGAACGCACCGCGCGGGCGCTTGAAGAAAACCCTGACTACTTCAAGCAAAGGTATGCGGAATACAAGTCAAGGCTGGCTCAAGACCCTTCTCGTCATGAGAGACTGAAGAAAAGGTGGCGTGAACACGCCGCTCTTCCGGAAGTTAGGGAGCGCGCGAGGCGTCGGGAAAGAGAGAGAAGAGCGGCAGATGATGCTTATCGGGAGCAGTGCAACATAAAAACTCAACTTCGCAGGCAAAGGATTAGGCAGGCCACCCCAAAATGGCTGGACACTAATTTACTGGTGCCCTTTTACAGGGAGGCGATGCGCCGGAAAAAAGAAACCGGCACGGCTCATTCTGTAGATCACTACTATCCGTTGCAGGGAGAAACGGTCTGTGGCCTTAACGTGCCGTGGAACCTGCAAGTCATTACTTGGAGCGAAAACAGCGCCAAGCACAACCGCATGCCCGAAGAATTTTACGGACCCAACCACACACCACCGAGAGGAGAAAGACATTGGTAGGTAAACTCACCCCCGACGACGGCACAATGAGCGCCAGCAAAATCCCCGCCCTGATGGGCCTGTCGCCATACAAGACGCCGAACGAATTGCTCAGCGAAGCAATCGACGCAGCCGCCGGCAACCCGCCGGAGCGGTTCGCGCAGAACGAGGCGATGCGCTTCGGCGACCTGCTCGAACCCACAATCTTGAACGAGGCGGCCTACCGCCTCGACCTCGATCACGTCAACGTGGACATTAACGAGCCGTGCTTCCACCCGGACCTGCCGCTGTCGTGTTCGCTCGACGGGCGTGGCCACGGCACGCTGGTCTGGGAACACGACCCGGCCAACGGCCTCTATGTGCCGCAGGGCGGCGTGGTGGACACGCACGGGCTGGGCGTGCTGGAGGCCAAGAACACCAGCGCGTCGCCTGAGAACGAGCCGGCGCCGCACCGTGGCCCGTGGCAGCTACAGGCGCAGATGATGGTCACCGACGCATCGTGGGGCGCTGTGTGCGTCCTGTATCGCGGCTCCGAACTCCGCATATTCCTGTACCGGCAAGACCCGGACATGCAGGCGCAGATCGAGGACGCGGTGCATGACTTCGAGCGGCGCAAGCGTGATATCGACTGGTATCCGCCGCTGTCGTC
>Ga0222718_10003175_pt1 | contig 14234 bp, 31 predicted proteins | sample C33_27DmetaG_FD_165045 | JGI IMG/M metagenome (GOLD analysis project Ga0222718, IMG submission 165045) | Estuarine water microbial communities from San Francisco Bay, California, United States - C33_27D | ecosystem: Environmental > Aquatic > Marine > Unclassified | place: USA: California... | reverse complement strand
CGCAGTTGTTGGACAGCGAAGGAATCAAGACGATTTTGATGCATTCAAGCGGCCAGACTCTGGAATCAACGTTCCCGCTACCCGAACTTTCTTCCAAGGGAATGAATGCGGCTCAAGCGACTGGCGCGGCTGTAACTTACATCCGACGCTACGCGATTTCGTCAATGCTCAACTTGGCTACCGACGAAGACACGGATGGTACGACCAAGAGCAAGTCGCCCACTCCACACAACCCAACACCTGCACCAGCAAAGTCTGGCGGGTCAATGGGTTTTGAGAAGGCACTGCCGAAGGAAACAGACGCAGGTAAGACCCAAGCGACAGAACCCGTCAAGGAAGTCGTTGAGGAACCACAAAAAGAAAAACCTCCCGCAGAAACGCCAACGGCGGTTCCACAGGAGGTCAAGGTGAATTGGGACAAAGTCCACAGGGATGCGGAGAATCTATGTTCTCGCAATCAACAGAATTTCATTTTCAATCTCGCTATGCGGGTCTTTGAAAGCGACGACTTCACTGTTGATGATGTGGCTGGATGGACAGGAATCCCAGCAGAATCGTTTGTTGATACCACCCCAGATTTGTTCTGTTCCAAATTGAATAAAATGGATGCTACGAAAGTCGTAAGCACCCTCAAGAATATTCTGGGGATGAGTTGATGCTGACGAAGTCCGATATCCCTGCGTTGTTGGCCGACCACTACAAGACGGCTACTTTTCCACTGGATGATATACAGCGCAGGGAAGTCGGTGCGACTTATTGGGACCGGCATCACGCTTGCAACACCATTGAGGACTTGAGGAAATACCTCATCTCAAAGTCAGCAGAAGCACCGATGTGTTCCACCGCTTATTGGATTACTCCATCTGCATACGCAGGTAAAGGCAATTCAAGCACCACATGGAATAAGAAGGGTTGGCTGGGTGCAGACCTCTCGTTTGATTTGGACTGCGACCACATCGATGGCTACGAGTCTATGTCATACAAAGAGCAGATTGCTGAAATGTCAAAGCACACACTCCGTTTGGTTGAAATGTTGGAGAAGGACTTCGGTGCGAAGGAAATCATGATTACCTTTTCAGGCCGTCGTGGGTTTCACGTTCGTGTCAAGGACAAGGAATATCTTGCATTGGACAGCAAGCAACGAAGGCAAATCATGTATTACATCATGGGCGAGAAACTCAATGTGATGAGGCTACTCAAGAATGTTCAGTTCAATCCTATGAAGGGCGAGGTTTCATGCAACATGTACGACAGTAGTTATCCCGGATGGGGAGGTCGCCTACGGAAAGCCTCCCACCATTTGATAACAAGTGTCCTTGAAGACGAAATCAAAATATCCGACATCATCGACAAGCACTACAAAACTAAAATCACCAACAAGGACAGAAGCACAATCATCAAAGCGTTTCCAACCCTCACTGCCGAACAACGATTCATCCCAAAACCTGTTGCACGGTTCATGACAACCGGCGATGTTCGTGCGTTGCTTGGCGGTAAAGCGACAAAGACCCTCACCGTCAATTTCTTGAAGATGATGCTTTCGTATGCCAAGGAATTGTACGGCGTTGAGGTCGATACCAGCGTTACAGGTGATGTTCGCAGATTATTGCGAATGCCCGGTGGAATCAATATCAAACAGGGTTATCCATGCATGGAAATCAGCAAAGACGCACTCGAAGATGTCGATTTACTTTTCTTCCTTTGCGAGTCTGTTCTTGGTCATGAAGAGGTCGAAATCAAAATCGACAAACCCATCAAGGTTCAAGGTTACGAGGACTTCACTTTGGATGCGGGGATTCACAAACTCCCCATGTGCAAAGCAATGCTCGCTTTGTGTCAGTCTTGACGGAAAGCGGGGTACTGAAATCCCATAATGACTTAGTATACGTAACAAAAAAATAAAACCGCCTTTCGGCGGTTTTTGAGTATGGAATCTTCTTTTCGAGTAAAATTTCCAAAAAAATAATGTGACGCATAATCATGCGCCACTGTTGGTGTAACCCCAGTTGGGGAAGTCTATGGCCTTACGGCCGTTATTCGGTCAACATCTTGAGTACTTCTTCCATTGTTTTGTGCAGTTTGTGAAGTACTATTGTCATCCTCAAACTATCCGCTACTTCGTACATTTCGCCAATTGGTTCGTTTAGTACCTTTTCAGATAGTTTCATTGCTTCTTGCAGTTTCTCGATTGCAGTTTGCATCTATGGCCATCAGGCCGTTATTCCTCTTCAGGGGAAAAGGCTCCTCTTCGGGAGAATGTTTTATCTCGTCGTTTCAAAGCCGATTCGTATTCTTGTGTTTTAACATCCTTGCGTTGTTGCAAAGGGTGTTGGTATGGTTCACCGCGAACTATTCGTATCATTTCTTCAATTTCATATTGGGTAGTGTCGATTGGGTACAATTCTAATTCAGCAAGAAAGTTCCTGTACACTTCGAATCCCGCACGAGGTTCATCGGTAACACGGATTGCATTCAACACATTGTAAATGCAACCCCGTATGGAGTCCTGTAATGGACCCATTTCATCATCAGTTATGTGCTGATGTATACGTTCGAGGACCTTGTTTCTTATGTTTCCCGCAATCATGCGAGAAAGAATTTCAATATCCTCATTGGTTGTGTTTTCATCAAACATCTAAGGCCGTCAGGCCGCATCAATAAGTTCTCGACAGTCTTCGTCGTAACTTGCACATTTTTCAGATTGACAACCAAAGTCCCACTCGAACCATTCATTGGAACGAGGGCATAATGCAAGACCCCATTTATGCAGGGTTACATGCAGGTTGTCAATTTCCTCATAACGTTTTTTCAACTCAGCAATCATTTTTGGCACGGAGGCAATAGCATTCATGTCAGCAACATCACGTTCGATTTGCTGTACTTGTTCGGCCATTCGCTGCGTGAAATTGACTACTGGCTTATGCCCGTGGTTAGTATAACGGACGCCAATGTCAATTCCGCCACCGGGAAGTAAAATTACTTCCCAGTCGCCTTGTGTAATTTTTTCAAACTGAGTAAGGTCAATTCTTTCGTTTGACATTCTAAGGCCGTAAGGCCGTCAATCCGTTTTACGGATGACTTCCACACTGTCAATTCTGAAAGTGTGATTTACAATGATTTGTGTTTTACAGTTTTTACATTCCCATGTGGAACCAACCGAGTCCGACGTGGACCCATTTCCGATTAGTACCATCTCAAATGCATTATCACTTCTGTCTGGCTGTGGCCAATCACAAATATGGCACATCATGTGTTTCTGGTACTCCCATTGTACAAAATCATGTCCGTCAATTTCGTTTGACATTCTAAGGCCGTAAGGCCGTCATTCCTCTTCCGAGGCTTCACAATTACGACACAAACATTCCTTTACGCCGTCACCATCGTAGTCTTCGATGTAGGCGTAGCAGTTCGCGCAGTATTCTTCTGGTCTTTCTTGCCGATATTCTTCGGCTACGGATTCCAGATAGTCAATGCGTTCATAGCATCGTTTCAACTCAGCAATCAGTGTAGTCAATTTGGCGATAGTTTCTGCTTCTTCCAAGGAAAAATTATCTCTTCCTGTCTTGATTGCATAACCGCCATCGGGTTGCTTTTCAACTTCCCATTCCTTCATCCCATCAAATTGGGACAAGTCAATTCTTTCGGTTGACATCTATGACCTCAATTCAATGGGTCGCGTATGCCTTCTTCACCCAAGACCCATCTCAGAGTCTTTACGACTCCTTCCAAGGCCTTTGAGTTTCGAGCGGCATCTTTCATACTTTCTTTGTCTTCTGCTTGTTTTGACTGTTCGTAAAAAACAGTCCACTGCCTTCGCCTCGCGATAGCATCATCAAGCATAGTTTCAATCTCTTCCCATGTTCTGTCATAGGTGCGCATGATTCCTATGGCCATAGGCCGTTGTATATATTTTTTTCACTCCTCGAATCCTTTACGATATCCGTACCATACCCAGATGATTAATTCAATAATAATCATCAAAGCGGCGAAAATATTAACCAAATGGTTCGCGTCTTTCATTACACTCATCGCATTCAATTTCGTAAATGACCGGATACTCTTGTATGCGAATCAAAATAAATTGAGTCCCACCGCATTCGCAAGTCTTTGGCATCCGTATCACTCCGTTGTTCCTTCAAGGAGACGTAGGCGTTCTTCATCAATTTTCCGGAGTACCATTTGTTGTTGAGGGTACGCCCAGATTCCACCTACTTTCAGTACGCGAATAAAATCGCGCAACCAAATCAAATTTGCCTCAAATTGGTATTCTGGGAGATTACCCCAAAATTCCATTGCAAATTCGTCCAATGTCCATTCTTTTGTCATTGTTACTATGGGGCTTATCGCCACTTTTTCCATTTCTGGTTTTTCTTGTATTCACCATATTGCTCTTGATGTTCACGCTTTTCTTTGTATTTTTTGTCGTGTTCAGCGCGCATGTTTTTGATTCTTTCAACGCGCACTCGTCGTTCTTCCTCTTTGATGAGGCGTTCAACTTCCATCGCTTCTTGTATTTCAGGTGTAATAGCAAGTTCCTTTTCTTCTGCCTCACGGTTTCTTTTGATTTTAGCGGCTCGGGATTTTGCATCTCGAATTTTATTCCATTCGATTTGGCATTCCTCTTTGCAGAATGCACTGCCGCCTTTGTATCGGAACTTTGTACCACATCTGTTGCAGAGTGTGTACGCTTTTCCGTCTTTATCGTAAGTCAGGTGTATTTCGATTTTCGACATACTAAGGTCATTAATCGACCGTATTTGAAGATTTTAGTTCCCATGAACCCGGGATTCTGATTCCCGGTATGTAATTCATTATTCCAGCACGCGTTTTTATTGTCATAAGGAGTTCAAGTGTCAAGTTTTGCGGGGCAAATTCCCCGCCATTTTCATGTTGATAGCAGGCAAACCCCGCTACATCACAACGTGCGGCTCGGGCGTATTTGTATAGCCCAAGTCCTTCAGCAAGTGCTGAATGCACTTCAGAAACTAAAAATTCCCCTTGCAAAGTGAAGGGGATATTACAAAGTAGGTGAATACTGTCATGATGTGCCCTGAATAACCAGTTTAGTTCCGGGGCACCCCATATTGTGTTTTCGCTGTCGCCTTTCCAGACTGGAATTGGCTTTCCGGCGTTATACGCCGCAAGCACACCTTCGGGTCCAACATCCTCATCAACAAGAACATAGTCAAGTGGAGGATACGCTTCAGTTATTTTCAGTAGGTCTTCACCATACGAATTATTCACAAAATCGGAATAGTTCATTCTATGGCCTCAATAGGCCGAGAGTTTCACGCATACATAATCATTGCCGCAGGGCATTTTTCTTCGATTTCGCGCGCTTCTTTTACAGAAGTCTTTTCTTTAAGTTGGCAGGGACGGTCAGCCATATTCAATCGCATAAGACCGCAAATTCTGCACTTTTTGGGGAAATTATTACCCATGTCTATGGCCCCATTAGGCCGTTATTCTTCTTCTTGTGATGGCGTCATTTCTGTCAAAGCGTCAATCATGTCAAGCATTCTTTTAGTCTTGCCGCCGATACGCATACGGGCCGCTACAACACATTTGTCCAGTTCTAATCCACAAGCAAATACGCCTCCGCTACCAACTATCATACTGGGTACGTGTTCAGTTTGACGGAGCATATCAATTAATTGCTGAGGATAGCCATGGTTTTCCAAACATGCAAGTGCCTCGTCTTTCGTTTTGAAAAACTTAGATACTCGACTGTGTCCAGATACGGTTTGGTAAAATGCCCATCCTCGTTTAGTTTCGCATAGGTCTCTTCCCATGTCTATGCCGTATTAACGGCGTTCAAATGTATCTGATTCCACTTCCCGGTTTTCGGTATCGTCGAACCAAGTACTGTAATAGCATGAAGCCTGCGGCGAATCCAAATCCCCACAGGAGTCCGTACAATACGGTCATCAGCATCTATGGCTTCAATAGCCGGTATGGACATAGTAAGTCTGGTCAATTCCAAGTTCATACTCGTAATACGTTAAATTATTACCAGATTCAAAGTCTGAAATTTTCACTACCTTTTTCACGATTGGCAAATCATACTGACGAATCAGTTTATTTGCTACCATGGTCCAAAAAGTTATGCTCCTTTCAAGGGTATATTTGGGCAGGCAATAGTAAGACTCTTTGTCTCTTTTGGAAAGGCCTTTGAAGGGCCTCAACCAAACTGCAATATCTGCTCCAGTGTACATATCACCTTCTTTTAGGCTGCATAAAAATTCGTATACCGCTTCTTTCACAGCAGAATAGCGGTATGTGGCTCCGTTTCCACGAGGCATACTATGGACTACTCAAGTAGCCCGGTGTCGAATAATTCGACAGTCATGTATTCTTCAGCATGAGATTCAAAGTTTTCAATTTGATTTTGAAACACTGCGGGATTGTCAATTCCCTTGGTGTTTCTTTCAACAAGTTTCGGAACATAGTCCAGTGGATTTTCTTCGCCAAGAATGTCGGCTCGTAGCATGAAAATCTGTTTCACGCCAAGTCCTTCCGCCATAACAACGTAAGGTTTCCAATTCCACACAGTTAAGTTCGTATTGTCAATAATCAACAACGAAACTCCTTTCGAATCTCGTTTGTTGTTCATCCATTGAAACGCTTTTGTCACGCATTCAATATGCGCGCGACTCAAATCTTTTGCATTGAAGTTGTAGTTTCCGTCTTCGTCATAAAAGAATGAATCCGCAGAAAGTACGAGGCTATTGCCTCCACCGTCAACCATCAATTCTTTTGCAGCATTCGCCATGGTGGATTTACCACACCCGGACGGACCTTGCATAATGCACAGGTTAAAACTCATAACTAAGGGCGGTCAGCCCAATTCAAAAATTCTTTTCCTTCGTGATTACGTAATCGATTCGCGGGGAATATCCCGGCGAAATCTGTTGTAACGTAGTTTCCACGCTTTCAAGAGCCGACACCATTTGTTTCACGAGTTTAATCAACGCCGCATTTTGACTGCTTACAGTTTCAATAGCATTGTCGATTTCATCGTCAAAGTTGTCGGTAAATTTGTCAAGTTCATCGCGCATTTTTTGGATTTCAGCGCGCAAGTCCTCGACCGAATGAGTGTCATCATCCATCTATGGAGGTTATTCTTCCTCCGATTCTTCTTGACAGTATTCGCACTCAGCCCTGCTGTAAGGGTCGTCAGTACAAATTCCTAATTGATGGGCTTCGTAATTGAGACAATTATTTTTCTTGTCCATAGCACAAAACCAATCATTGTCATACCCACCACAACCACATTCATCCATGCGGTTTTCTCCGTGATTCCATCCGAATAATTTTATTCTCTGGATATGTCGCTTCACATATTCCATTGCATCAATAATTGCATCATATCGTTCGCAACCGCAGTTCTTTACATCAGAACCCAAGCACGGTGCTTCATCTCGCAATTTTCGCAATGCTTCAATGTGTTCAGTCAAATCAAGTTTTGACATCTATGGAGGTTATTCCTCCGTATCGCAATATTCGCATTTGCAAGGACAGCATGTCCTCTTTCCAGTATGTTGCCAATACCCACATTGGTTGCAGGAAAGACAGCACCTTGCCGCTTCAACTGGATTATCAAATCCAGTGTAGCACTTTGCACATTGGTAAGCGACGAGTCCGTCGCTTTCGTATTTGTGTATTGGTTGCGTCATGTCTATGGAGGTCATTCCCCCGTTTGTTCGGTACAGTTTCTACAATATTCTTGCAGGCAAAACCCACCGTGAAAAATTTGACAGGCTTCCTCAGCAGAAAGTCCTATGTCATCAACGATGAATTGTGTTGCCGCAATTATTTGTTCGGGTGTAGGTCTGTTCATGGAGGTCAATCCTCCAATTCCGTATTTACTTGCAACACCAGTTCATCAACATCCTGATTCTTTTCCAAGTTTTGTTGGAGTTCATCAGCATATCGTAGGTGTCCCAAAATTTGTTTTACGTCAATTCCCAGTACCTTGTATTCTTCATATTTCAACAGAAGTTCAAGAGGGTCGCTACAAAAAATTGCAGAACCCAAATGTTCTTCGTCGTTGTCCCAATTTTGAATACGGCACTGGTATAGAATTTCCTTTACAAGACTTCCACCAAGTGAGGTAAGAACCGCACCGTGATGTGACTTGTGAAGGGCAATTTCTCTTGCGTTACCGAAATCACCCACCACCGATGCTACTGGGTAGCAAGGGTGTTGCGGGTCCTGAATATTTACAGGTCGGTTTTGCCAGACTTTTGATAAGTCGCTTGACATCTATGAGGATTATTCCTCGTCTGGTCCGGAAATTACTTCGACGAACCGTGGTTTAAGTTCAGGGGTTCCACCTTCAAAACGAATAAGGGAACCACATTGAATATCAGAATGCATTGGTTCATTGTCCAAATGACCAGTACCTTCCATTTCAGTTCCGTCCTTCAGGACGACCCACATACTTTCACCAGCAAACCCAGATTCATCGGTAACAGGGAAGGAGACGACCTTTACAAAAATACGGCCATCATCCATTTCCACTACCCCACTGGGCCATGTCCCGCGTACAATACGCGGCTCAGAATTTTCATTCGACATCTATGGCCCATGGGCCGGGTTCACTCTTCCTCATCTTCCCACTCGGGGAAGGTTTGGTCAGGTGCCCATGACTCGACGATGGCGGACAGTCTTTCGACGTCCTCCACCGTGAGCCACCCGCACACGTCACCCATAGCGACAGGGTTGGCGTAGTGCAGAATGCCGTCCTTTTCGACGGCCAATTCGAGGAGCCCCTCATCAGAACCATAGCCATGGTCGACGACGGAAACTCCCCATCCGTTCTCAAATTGTTGAGACATCTATGGAGTATTACTCCTGTTTGTTTTTCTTTTGAAGTTTTTGAAGTACCTTTTCTCGGGTTTTTCGCTTCATGTCACGCTTAATAGTTTCGTCATCAATGACGTCTTCAAGTAGCGCGGCGAAGTCTTCACCCTTGGTCTTTTTCACAAATTCTTTAAAACCATCCCATATTACATCCCAGTCTTCTTCTTCATCAGAAATGACTGCTCGCATAAGGGCGTCCCAATTTGCTTTTTTCTTCATGTCTATGGAGGCTATTCCTCCTGTTCAAGTGCTTCGATGCCCATATCAGTGAGCATTCTTGCAATTTGAGACGTATTGATTCTCCACGTACTGCCGATATCGGCAATAGCCAAGGAGATATACTTTGGAACAATTGTATGACCAATTCCAGTAGGATTGTCATAAGTTCCAATTTCAAAATCATTAATCAATTGGTCTTCAAAGATTCGACAAGTTACCAAAAACAATTCTTGTTTCCAGTCTCCGTCGTGAGTTTCGCGTACGCCCCTTGCCAATTCAGTTGATATTGCGAGATACCGTCTGTACAGGTTCTCGTCATTATTGATATGCAAGGCGCAAGCCCAAGTCTCTCGGTTTGTCCAACCGTTGTAGTCTTCGTCTTGTTCGCTCATTCTATGGAGGTTATTCCCCCAGTTCTTTTTCTTTTACCGTCAGTCGAACACCCAGAGATTTCTGCAAGTTTTCTCGCATCCATTTTTCTCCGTATTTCTTTTCGAGTTCTTTTCGTGCAAGCACTCGTTCCGTTTCATATTCGGTCTTTGTAATTGAGTGCTTACATGTGTCAATGCGAAAAGTATTGTGTTCGCTCATGTGGTCTTGAATCTTCGATTTGACTACGTCTAATCGTCGCCTCAAGGTTCTTTCTTCCTGCTTCAGACTTGCGTACAAGTCCGCCAAGGATGTAATGTCAGTTTCTTCTTCAAGTTCAACTTCCATGTCTAAGGTCTTACGACCATTTATTCGTAATTTTCAACATTGAAGTGTGTTGCTGTTGATTAATCATGCCAAGTTCCAGCATGTCATCGACAACATCAATGTAGCGTTGCTGTACGTCGATTTCATCGACAGGTGCATCAGCAACAACATGTGTGAGTTCGGAAATTAGGCGAGTGAGTTTTTCATTCACAGTACCTCCAGCATTCGGTAGTCCAAGCAATCGAAAGCCTTCCGCGAACAACGCGTTTCTTTCGTGCTTTTGCGGTGAGGTTTTCTTGGACTTTGAATTCCAAGGCCTCCTCGGTCTGCAAGCATCCGAGCAGTATTTTCTCGGTGCCCCCATCCAGTTGCCGGTAAATCTCCCTCGTGTCTGTTGTCTCCTTGCGTATGAAAACAAGGTTCCACAGGCAACACAGTTCGTATCAAATGTTTCGTATGTCACGACTAAGGAGCGTTACTGCTCCGATTTTTGCGACCATTGCCAGTCGCCATTGATGTCAAAATAGCCATCGTTGCGTGAGGGTACAACGTTACCCCAATAGTCAGTATGTCTGACTGGTGCCGGTTTACAAATACGGGCACGCAATAATTCCATAGCACCCCTGCCATAGAATCCTTGTAATCTCCAAGCATGACCCTCATCAATGAGAAATTGCCACGCTTCGAGGTAGGAATCGTGTGATTCCCCCACATCGTCGATGATACACACTGCATCAAGCAGTTCCATCTATGTGACTCAAACGCCACTTTTATTTAATCGGTATATGCTTCGTTTCGTATTTACTTTTACAACTTCAAATCTTGGGTCTTTTTTCATTATGAACACAATTTTGTTGACGTAAGGAATGTAACTGTATTTTCGCTGGTTAGCGGCTTCAATTAATCCCCTCGCTGTCAATTCAGGTGTTTCTTTTAGAATTTCAGCACATAGATTTGCAAATCTTACATCGCTCGATTTCACTATGGAGGTTATTCTTCCTCCGTGTTGAAATTAGACATGGCTTCTGCCATTTCTTCCAACACTTGATTAAAGTCAGTATTCTGAATAAGATTCGCCATCATTGTTGCAAAATCTTCATCTTTTGACTCATCGCTGACACCTTGCATAATTTTTTCCATGAGGTCATCAGGAAAGTTGACTGATAATTCGTCAACATGTAATTCTGCTGGGTCGTTTGAAGATACACCCATTGTCGCGGACTTGATATCATCAATACGTTCGTCGCACAACATTCCCATAAGGAGAACGTTGGAACGGTCGTAGTTCATCTGTCCTACAATTTGCATCCATTTCATCAAAATCATAGATTCAACGATTGAACAATCGTCTTCTCCACTGATTGATTCAGTGATGAATTCATGGATTTTACTGACCATACCGTGCAATTTTTGCAAATCTGCAAGTTTGCTGATATTGGTCGGCCAATGTTCGTGTACCATTCGCTCGAAACTTTCAAAGTCGTCGTCAAGCATCTATGAATTATCGATTCGAAATCGTTCTTCTCGCGCGCCGCCCAAGCAGTCAAATAAATTCTTTATTCCGCGAGAATGTAATTCTGTCATTAAATACGCCAAGTGTATATGTGAAACATTATGTTTCTTTTCATACTCGGCAATTTCTTTGATTATGTATTCGACAAATTCGATTGCCTCCTCTCTTTCTTTTCTCGAGAGTTTCGGAGGCAAATTATCGTTTAATTCGTAAGTAAATTGGACATACTCATGAAAATCATCCTTTACAATATCAATGATTTTACCCAAATCAGAAATTTGGTCACTCGTAAGTGGCTTCGCCATAATCCCCCTTTACCAAAAGGGTACATAATCTATGGGGGAATCAGAATCCAAGCGAACCCTTTTTCGTCGCCCCCGTTTGTTTTGCCGACATTTGTTTAACGACAGGTGCCGAGTTTCCACTCACACTCTGTTTTTTCGTATCCAAAAGTCGTGCTCGCTGTTCTGGATTTTTCTCCATCCAGCGATTTAAGTCGTGTTTGTATTCCCAAACGTAAGTTTCGTCAGTATTTTGCGATGCGCCTTGTGCAAGGGCATCAGAAACCACATTGCCGTGGTTTGACCCACGGCGCACATGTTCAAGATAAACGAACCTTTTACTTTCATAAATCAAGGCATGCATTACTCTCCATAGGTCATCATTTGCAACGCCCATGTAATCGTTTCCGTGCCAGCGTGAAAGGTTTTCAACACTGTTCTTCGAAACATACTCGCTATCCGTCATAATGGTAACGCTTCCAGCGTCTTCAACCATCAATGCAAGAATAGTAGCGAGGAGTTCAGCCCTGTTGTTTGTAACAGATTCATCTTCAATTCTCCACGACAACGCCATGCCAGTGTGAGGTATGTAAATACCTACACCGCCTACTGGCCCGGGATTTCCGGGGCATGACCCATCTGTATACACAATACTTCTCTTTTCAGATTCAGCATACATGTCTGAGTAAAAAATCAAGGCATTATTCATCAAAGAATAATGCCGATGATATACTAAGGGAACTCTCATCCCATTTTGTATCGTCCATCATTTTGGACAATTTCCATCAGCACCGCCGAAAAACTTGCAATCAACGTTGGACTTCCATTTGTCCACATTTCAAGCGATTCAGACAATACACTGTCCGAAGTTCCGTTTTCATTATGTCGTTTAACCTCGAATACGAGATTTAACGCCCCGAGATTTAGTATCTCGGGCAGTTTTCCTTGTCTAAATTTGTCGTCGGTTGAACACCAATCAACAACTTCAGAGGCAAAGGAAGGCGGCAATACTTCTCTCAACAGCATTTCTGTTGAGACAGCATTTTTTGTTATGGCCTTTAGGGTATTCGTAAAATTAGATTTGTCATCTTCATTCAGTTTTTCGGTAATGTGCATTGGTACGTTGACTCTGCTCCCAATTGGCAACAGATTCTCGTCTCGTTCGTAATGCACTTGGATAAATTCGTGTTCAGCAGAATCCAATATGTCCATATCGACATCTGTAATGGATTCAATATTCGAATCATTTTTAGGTCCACCGATTGTCGAGAAATATTGCAAATCCTTTGTTTCAAAGAATTCTTTATGCAATCTTTCACCAGAAATCATCTTCGCACCATACAGGCACAAAGCAATACATCTCCTAAAGTCCCAGTCAGAAAAGTCTCGACGGAAGGTTTCATTTCCTTCTTCGTCGATTGCTTTAATGTACTTTGACATCTATGGTTTCACCTCCGGGGACAATCCCCTTTGGGTGAAACCCGAATCACAATACCGCCAGTGTGAACCCTTACATGTTGGATTTTTTTGAACCAGATACGCGAGACGTATCACAGGACCCCCGCATACAAACGGAAACAGGGGTGGCCACGATTCAGGTCTTGGCATCTTGGGTATTGTGTATTCACTATGGGCGCAAGGCCCGATTACAAGTTGATGTTACTCAACAGGTTGGTAAGGTCTGCGAGTGAACTCCGCACAGAGTTCAACTTTGCATCTTGTTCAGCGTCTTTGTTCGACTGCCCGGAGGAAAGTTTTGCAACCTTCTTTTCCAGTTCATTCAGTCGGGCAGTGACACCGTACTCCTTCAACCACTTCTGAATACGCGCGTCAACCAATTCGTTGACGGCATTGACAAGAGAACTTTGCACTGAGTCAACTCGGATAATCGAAGGGGTTTCCTCCTTGGTCGTCGTTTTCTTTGCAGGTGCCTTTGCGTTCTTCGTGGTAGGACGGCCTCTTCGTGAGAAGTGGCGAAGTCCAAGGATTCCACGACGCTGTCGCACCGAACTCTTGTTTCGAAGAGGAAGGAGTTCGGCAATTTGCTCGTCCTTCAGTCCTTCTTCGAACTTTTCCTTTAGCAGAGACAATTCCTCTGGAGTCCACTTGGGAACCCTGAAGTTGTGTCCACCCGCTACACCAGTCTTTACTGGCTTTGCGTTTGTTTCAGTTGTTGGTTTAGGTTTGCGGATTGCTGGGGGTATGCGCTTTGTATCTCGCTTTTTGTTGCGAGTTGGCTTTTCCCCGGGGTACCACTTGAAGACCGAAGTCTCCTTACCGTTTTTTGTAACCGTTGCTCTTTCTGTATACACAAGATTGTTTCGGCGTAGGTCAGCCGACAACTTGTTCCATTGATTCCGGCTCAGTTCACTGAGCATTCGGTAGTCATCCCCAGTTTGTCCGGGGGCTTTCTTAATCACTTCCAACAGAGTCAGAGCACCTTGAGACATTTTTGTACTCATGGTCTATGGTGTTATTCACCGTTAATATACGACATTCGTTTCTTGAATACCTCAATTTGCGTAAGGGTTTGCTCCGAAATCCAGTCAATAGTTGCTGGGTCTTCTCCAGAATACCACATACTGTTGTATCGGTTTGCAAGTTTTTCGGCGGCAGATTTGTCGATGCAGAACACGCAAGCGTGTCTGACCCATACTGCC
>Ga0222718_10003172_pt1 | contig 14240 bp, 7 predicted proteins | sample C33_27DmetaG_FD_165045 | JGI IMG/M metagenome (GOLD analysis project Ga0222718, IMG submission 165045) | Estuarine water microbial communities from San Francisco Bay, California, United States - C33_27D | ecosystem: Environmental > Aquatic > Marine > Unclassified | place: USA: California... | reverse complement strand
ATTCTATTTTACCTTTAAGCGTAATTACATAATGATAACCTATACCTTTCCAGCCTCGGTCTCTATGCCACTGATCTATAGTTGACGCAGTAACATTGTTGCCTTCTTTAGTAGCTGAGCAATGTATAATTATTTTATTTATTATCCTCATCACGTTTTATATTTACCCACTTAGATATAGTATAGCCAATAGTTATTACCAATAGTAATATTTTCAAACTGTCTTCTATTTGCGTAAACGTTGTTACGCCTAATGTTCCGGCGTTCATAGCGTATAGTTTAATATCTGATAAATTCATTTTATTTTTATTCGCCGCAAGGCTCTCCTGTTTTAACGTTAATCCAATTTTCTTTTTCAAACCAGTCACGTAGTGTAGCACCTTTTTTACGAGCACCTTTAACCTCTGATTTAGTTGATCTTTCTCTTTTACCTTGTGCAGCTGCAGATTCTTTAGCGCGTATAACTTTTTCTTTAGCTTCTTTACTCATTGATCTTACTTTAGCAGCAGGTAGACATACTTTACGTGTTCCGCCGCCTTTTGCTTTATGTAGCGGTGTATTTCCTGGTTGTATATAAGCCATTACTTCTTTTTATTACCGTAGTTTTGTGGTCCACCAGCTTTAGTACATCTTACACCCCAACCTGAAGCATAAGCGCTAGGCCAAACCTTAAACTTACTTTTAGCAGCTCTTTTACAAGCATCACTTATTTTACCGTACAAAGGACTATTTGCCATCTTTCTTTTTATTTTGTAATTTTATAATTTGATTAACTCTTTGCTCTTCTTTAGTTAATGCTCTAATTTCTTTTTTAGTTAAACCTAAATCTAGTAGCATTTTAACTTGATCTGACTTGTTAAGATCAAATAGTTTTATACTCTGCTTTTCAGTTTCAGTTAACACTGGTTTATCTTCAGCTAAACCAAAATAAGGTAGTCCAACATCCCAACCTGACCAACCTAAAGCTAATGCAACTTTTTGCCAGTTTTCAGTAGCAGGATTTAATATATTACGCATGTTATTCATTTTCATAACAGCTCTATCTAGCGGTATATTGAATACAGCTGATATCGTTTGCGCTCCCGCTAAGTAAGCTGGGTTATCCATACTAAAACCTTTTTCTTTTATATCTTTACGATTCCAAGAAACAGTTCTAGCAGCTGATTTTAATTTTCTAATTTTAGATCCAAGCGCTGGAGCTATAGAAAGCAAATCATCAAGAGCTTCTTCGAACTTAGGTGATTTCTTATCTGCTTGCTCAGCTATAGTTATTAAAGCGTTTTTAACACCAGCAATAACTGCACCTTGAATACCAAGACCTTTTAATTGTGAATCAATAGCACCGTTTATAGTTCTCTCTAGCTTTTGCTCTTTATTTTTTTCAGTTAACTCTTCATCGTCTTCATCGTCATCAAAGAGCGCCCAAGCTAAACCGCTTTGAAGAGCGTTAAACAATAAGTTTTGAATAGCACCGTAATAAACTATTTTAGATATATTAGCTCTCCAATCGCCTCTACCGTTGACTAAGTCTTGTACAGCTCTTTTCTGTATACGTACATACTGAAGTTGAGTGTTACCGAACTGAAGCACGATACGACCTATTAAAGATCTTTGTTGTTGACTAATACGCATTGGACTACTAGACTGCTGATTTTCTTCAGCTATTAACCTAAAGTCTTCAAAAGCTTGTTGCTCTGCTAACTTTCTGTCCATACCTTGTTCAACCAAAGATTCTATTCTATTTCTATAAAATGTAGCACCACCAGAAGCAATAGCAAAACTATCTGCATATCTAGTAAATACAAAACCTTTATTAAGTAAGTATGCTATAGCGGCTTTAACTTTATTGTCGCTGCCTTCTACTGCATCAGCTATTTCAGATTCACTTACGTTAATTTTAAGACCATCTCGTCTTTCAAGTAAGTAATCAGAGTTCATAAGAGTTAAAAAGTCACTCCAAAATTGTTTTTGGTTAGCAAACGCTTTACCCGCCTTTAATATATTATTATCACCCCAATTTATAAAGTTTACCGCAGATATAGTCTGTAATACTGCAGATCTTGTATTTAAGAACATTATAGCACCAACAGAATTGTTTAACCAGTCTAATATTTGATTAGAAACTCTATCGCCACCTAATGGTCTATTACTACCACTTTTCATTGCTCTTAATGAGTCTTTCAATGCCTCAACATACTTAGCACCAAAAGCAGCTTCAAGTTTATTCATATTCTTTTCAGAGAATATAATGTCTACATTTTCTTGCCACTCTTGTAGGTATTCTGCTCTGTTAACTTTATTAATACCCGATATAACGTCTGTAGTAATATTACCCGCTGTCCAGTCTTTATCTGGCTTTGGATATGGTTTACCTTTCTGTATGTTAACAAGTTGATCAGCAAAAGCCTGTAGCTCTGGATCAGCTTTAATAAAGTCTGTTAATCTTTTTTGATCACGCTTAGAAAGGCCTGGAACTTCTACTCCTTGACTATCCCATATATATGTTCTAATAGCATGCTGGTATGAATATTTAGAAATACCAGTTTCTTTTTCTAAGGTTTTTGGTACACCTTTAAATTGTTTCTTTAAAGCTTTGTAATCTCTACCAGCTGCAACCTTAGCTTGTGATATAGCCATTTCAGCTCTATTGTAAGGGTCAATTATATTTTCTTTATAAAAAGCCATTTGAGCATCACCAACCTTACCTTTACCTAAAGTCTTATAAAGTAAACCTAAAAAGTCTTCAGCTGATGGTGTTGTAAAGAAAGTAAATTTACCTTTACTTGAACCAACTGTTTTAGCTTTAGCTGCAGAAAATTGCTTGTAAGATTCAATACCTGTTTTAGCTTCAATAATATCGTTAAATACTTTGTCAAATGTTATTCGTTTACTAGCCTTAGCTTGTTGCACTTTTGATTTAACATCTACTTGACTAAGTACATCTTTAACAGCTTCTACATTTTTAATAGCATCATCAGCAAAGTAAAAGTCGTTATAACCTTCAGCAGCTTTACTAGCTATCCATCTACCTTTTGCAGCAGCAGTTCCGTCGCCAAGACCTGTTATATTTTGTAAAGGTATATCAATACCATTAGCTTTCATAAACTCTTGTATAGGTTTAGCAGCATCAGCAGGTCTTGCTGTTAATATAAATATATCTTCAGTACCTCTTGCTTTAGCTATTTTTTGAGCAACACTGAATAATGGTCCTTTTTGACCTTCAATTACTTTACTAAACTCTCTAAAATCAAACTGTGCGCCTTGACTTTCTAAAATATCATATTGAGTTGCAAAGTTACTCGCATCAACTTTACCAACTTTATTAGCATTTATACCAGCATAAACTTTTTGTAAAAAGTCATTAGGTAATGGTTTGCCATATTCTATAGTTTCTGTATTAATCTCATATAAGCGATCACCAAAGTCTTCTCTATATTTTTTTAAGCTTTCTTGAACATTTTCGTAAGTTTTCTTCACTACAAAATCAGGTAGTGATCTTTCAGTTCTAGCTCTATTTCTTTCAATAGCTGTTTCAAGAGGTGTCATAGCTACAACCATGTGTACTTCATAACCAGCATCTTCTAGAGCTTTTATTTTCTTAGTAGTAGCATTGTAAGAAGCGCCTGTACCATCTATTACCATACCATTACCTGCAGCAGCGTATTTATCAAACTTAGCTACAGCGGCTTTTCTAGCGGCAGCGCCAAGCTTTGATCTTGTAGATCTTTGCTCTGCTGTATAATCAGATTCTTTAGCTGGTAATCCAGCTTCTTCTTTCATAGCCTCTAAAGCTATATCTTGATTAACTACTTTATAACCACGTCTACCAAGTTGTAATCCTTTACCAACATTTGTTTTTCCAGCGCCGGGACCGCCAACCATAAATATAGCTTTTAAGTTTGTTGTGCCTTCACTGAATCCACCTTCTACGTTTGGTACAGTATATAATACTTGACTTTTAGATCTAGCCAATGTGTCATCAAAATCAAATACTCTAATTTTTTTAACTGGAGCATCAGGACGTCTAGCTTGATTTAAAGCATCGTCTAAATTACCAAGATCGCTTATTATTTCCTGATTTGTAGCTCTTTTGCTAGATTTAACTGAATTAGGCTGTATATTATTATTAGCTTTTTTAAGTTCTGCGTAAGCTTTATAGTTGTCTAATATATTTTTAACTAATAAACCTTCAGCACTTAGTTTTCCTCTACTTATTTTACCTAGTTTTTGAATTTGAGAGTTACTTAAATTTTCAGCTATAAACTCAGCCATATTTAAGCCAGTAAAATCTTTTCCACTACTTAACTTAAAAGTTCCTATTGGTATTTGATTAACAGCATCTTTACCTAAAAATGTTAAAGGATCAACAAAATCTCTAACAGAAGCTCCACTAGCATCTTTTTGAACTCTCATTCGTTCAGATATAACAGCTTGCTGAAGTTGATCTACTAATTTTCTTGTTTTTTGTCTAAACTGAGATTCGTTTATTTTTCCATTTACAAAATCATTAGCTAAAGTTAAAAACTCTTTATTAGCATTAAAAAGCTCTAAAAGATGCTCATTATGCATTAATTTGTTTTGATTCTTAGTATCTCCTTTTTCAGGCTTCATATTAAAGCTAGTCATAGGAACCATACCTTTAAAAATTCCAGTAGCTCTATTAACTTGAGACTCTAGTAAATCAGCTACAGAACCTAAAGTTTTTTTATTTTTATTATTTTTTATAATATTTATAAGAGAAGAGTAGCCAGCGTTTAGTAACTCTCTATTAGCTTTTATAGTATCATTTATATTAGATCCTTGTGCTGTTAAAAGTTTTTCAACTTCTATTTTAGCCTGCTCTGGTGTGATACCATCTCTCAATACTATTTCTTCTACCTTTCTTCTAAATCCACCCCAATTTCTAGGAGCAAAAACACTTTCAACAAGTGGAATATTAGAACCAGTTCCAATTAGAACATCTTCACCAAAAGCTGTTTTCAACAAATTTTCATATCCCTTTTTACCACCTGTCATTTCTTTATAAGTCAGCGGTCTTCCCCCTATAGTAGATCTTGTGTCTCCAAAACCTACGGTATCTATTATTGCTTGTTGCGCTGATTTTGGAAGTTGACTAAAAGTTTTGCCTTTAGGTATAGAATTTTTAATAAATTCTTTATATGTTGTAGATAATTCTAAAGCATTTTCTACGGAAGATATGTTTTTGGCACCACCACTTTTTAAGCCTAACTTATTTCTAAGTTGCTTATATTTGGAAATATTATCATTAATATTAACTAAAACATCTTCTGGATTAACACCAAGCTCATTTGCAATTTTTTCTATAGCAACAACTTCTTGAGCTGCCTGAGTATCTGAGAGCGTTTGATCAGTTATTCTTTTACTAAACTTAGCGCCAGCTTGTATTCTTTTACTTTGCTCTGGAACTAAAGTTTCTAATGCTCGGTTTTTAGTATGAAAATCCCAAGCAGTTTTTAAGTTCTGCTGAAGATCTCCTCTGGATATATCTTTTACAGGTTTGTTAAATTCTATAGGTTGACCTTTTTGGTTGCCATTCTGTACAGTGAGAGTAATGTTTTTGCCTTGCATAATATCTCTATACTGCTTAGCCGTACCAACTTTTACACCTTTATCATTGTACATTATTTTACCTAGCTTAGTTTGCTTTATGCCTGTAGCTTTACCAAAGTCACTAATAGTTTTAGGTAGTCTATTATAATCAGACAAAGAGTTTTCTATTAAAAACCTTTGTAAATTCCTAAGACCTTCTCTGTCTCGTGGATAAAAGTTTTGAGCTTTTTTAGTTAAACCGTCAACCGTTTTTATTCCAAACATGTCAGCGTAAAGTTGAGCTACAGATTTAGGTATTGGAAACTTAGGCGATCCTAAGTCTTTAAAACCTTTTACATCTCTACCTTTGTAAGCTTCAGTTATTGTTTGAGTTATTTTATTTTCAATAACATTTTTTGTAACTTTTTGTTTTCTAGTCCTAGCTTCTTCTTCTGTTATTTTTTCTTCAGCTAAATCTTTATTTATTTCATTTATAGCTTCAGTTTCTTCAACTTTTATTGTATCTAAAAAATCAGTAGTTAATAAATCCTTGTTAAAGCTAGTTGTTTCAGTTGGTTTTTTAGCTAAATCATCGGTTTCTATAGCTGTTTCGGCTGTTTCTTCACCAATTATTTGTTTTGTAGTATCATCTTGTCTTTTTTCAAGTTTAGCTTTTTCACCTTCTTCGAACAGTTTTGTTCTAGCTGTAACTTTAGCCCACGCTGTATCGGCGAATATTTTTTCACCAAAAGCTTCAGGGCCAACGGCACTTCCATCTTTTCTCTTTGCTTCAGGGTTAAAATTGTATATTCTAAATAGCACGTCGTCAAGCATTTTATCGCTTTCTTGTTTAGTACCTCTAGATCTAATATAGTTGTTTATAGGTCCTCCAGGTTTTAACGCATCGGCTATAACTTTTCCTCCTCTTTCGCTTTGTGCCCAAGCGTCGAACTCCTGTTTTGTTTTTATATTTTTAGGCAGTAAATTATCTATAGACTCTAAAACTGTTTCTTGTTTTCTTTTGCTTTCTTTTGATACAACACCTAAATCAACTTCATCAAGCTCGACTTCTTTTATCTGCCCAGTTTCTTCGTCTATTTCTTGTTTAACTCTACCTATTTTTCTAGCAGCTTCAATACCTGGGTCTGCTATATCTACTTTAGCGCCCTTAGTAGCTACTCTAGCTATAGCTTTACCGCCTCTTTGAGTTTGTATTGTTCTATTGTAATCTCTTAAAAAGTTTAACACATCTTCACCGTCTTTGAACTTTACTTTAATACCAAAAACATTTTGAAGAGTTCTTCTTATTAAATCACCTATCCTGGTTTTAGCTGTTTCATTAAACTCTATATCACCATCTATTAAACCCTCGCTTACCATCATCATTATTTCTTCCATCATAACAGCAGTAGGAGTGCCTTGCGAAGCATATGTAGCTAATCTTCTTTTTATTTTATTGCTTTTTATAGTAACGTTTTCATTTTCAAACATCTCGTCAACTAAAGCATTACCCATTTTTTTAGCCGCATCAGGATCTTGATCTATTGTTTCTGAAAGAACAAAATGACCACCTTCGTGAACACCTGTTGTAACTATATTGTCTTCAGTGTTAACTTGATTATCTATTATAAGTACTTTGTTACCTTCTGACGTAACAACCATATCTCCGTAGTTATCAGACTGCATTATTTCTGCGCCCTGCTCTAACAGCTCTTGTCTATAAGCGTTAGCTTCAGCTGTAGTATCAAAAGGCACCATATCAACTTTGCCTTTTGCTTTTCTAATTTTATTTAAAAAACTTTCTACGCCAGCTTGCAGCTTGTCTCTTTGAGTTTCAGCCGAAGTTTTAATGTAAGCATCTATTTCTAGATCTATATTTTCTATTTGATCATCAATTTCTTGGTGAAAATTTGGCGCTATATTTTTTTTCTCATTTTGTTTATCTTGCTTTTGCTGCATTAGCCTAGCAACAGGTAAAACTAAATTTTGGTCTAACCATTTAGGTATTCTAGAAGTATTATTAAATATAGCTTTAGCATTAAAAACAAGCTCATCTGCCTCTGCTTGTGTTGCAAAACCAGACTCAACTAATCTATTTAACTGCTGTTGTGCTTTTTCCATATTGTTAGCTATATAGCTATAATTAGCTATCATAGCGTTAGCCTTAGGTTTAAAGCTCGGCAACTTCATTTGACTAAGTAAACCACCTGTAGCAAATGAAAGTATTGAAGTTGTTTTGGCTTCCTGGTAACTATAAGTATCTTGTAAAAAGTTTGTTTTAGCTTTTTTATTTAATATAGGATTTATCCATAAAAATTCTCCAGCCTGCTGAACATTTTCCTGTATTGTTTCTTTAGTGCCTTCTTCAACAAAATTATATCCTTTAGATTTTAAGTTGTTGCTTATGTTTAACAATCTTTGCTTGAAGTCTAAAGCGAATGTTTTTGGTTTATTTGATTTTCTAGCTTTTAATATAGATTTTCTTAATTGACTAACCAATGACTCTTGACCTTCTTTTCCTAACCAGTTTGTACGTGGACTTATAGGTCCAGTAGCCGCATACCATATACCAGTTAACTGTGAACCATCGTAAGCTAAAGCAGCCGCCTCTTCATCGTTAAATCCAGCTAATTTAGCTTCTTTCAATGTATTGTTATATCCTATAGCCGCTCCATACGAGCCTTGAAAAAGCATGGCATCAAATGTTGATTTTTTAACAGGTATTCTAATTCTAGACGCTGCTTTTCCACCTATAGCTTCCGCTAGTTGTAATGTTTGTTTATATTTTTTTACACTAGTAAATCCATTTAAGGTAGCTAATGTTCTTACTTTAGCCGCTTTAGTTGCAAAAGAAACGCCTTTTTGACCAATAACTTGAGTTAAAACATTACCAAAAGTGTTTCCACCTACTGTTAGATAACCTCTTAAAGAGTTATGTTCTTTAACAATACCTTCTTTTTCTATTTTTTCATCTAAAGACTTTAAGCTAAAAGGATCATTTATTTCGCTTACACTATAACCAGCTGAAACATTATATATAACACCTGACACTTGATCTTTAGCATATTCTACTCCATCAATTTTTATTGTTTTACCAGAGAAAGAAGTGTAATAAGATGAATCTTTAGCTAATTGAGTTTCAGCTTCACTATTTCTTAATCGCTGAACAAAGGTATCAGCTCCACCTAGTTCTAATGCAAAAGTAGATAAATCATACCAGCCGGTTAAAAAACCGTTTTTGGCCTCTACTATTAAAGAACCAGCGTTTGCCGCTGCTGCGTACCAATCACCTCTTTCATCTAATTCTTTAGCGTAATTTATTTTTTTCTGTAAATATTCTCTGTCTTTAGATGAAGAAATAGTAAACTGACTTCCTATATAGTCTTTAAAAGCGTTAGAGTCTATAGAAGTGTAGTAAACGTCTGATTCATCTGGAACACTTAAAGCATTAATTAAATCTACTCTTGCGTCACCAAAAGTTGATGTTTTAAATTTACCAGGATCTTTTTTTATACTATATAATTTATTTTTTTGGTTTAATCTAGCATCTTGCTCGCTTTTATAAAGATTTAAATATCTTCTTAAATCTCTTTCTTTTGCTAACGATCCATCTTGTAATCCTTCTGAGTCATCATATACACCGCTGTTTAGTTTTTCATTAAACTCTTCTGCAAAACCATTTCTATTTAAAAAACCTTCAAAGTCTATAGGATTTAAATTTGTTTGAGCTATAGCATCAGCTCCACCGTAATTATTTTCAATAAAAGAAGTTGAATTGTCCTTATTAAAATATAAATTAGGAAAATCTAAGTCTAAATCGTTTTCTTCTATATAGCCATCTATATAAGACTCTATAGTTCCAATACCTTGCTTTTTTTCTTCTTCAAACTCTTCTTTTAAATCACTCCAGAAGTTATCAGGTATTTCTTTTTTGGGTTTATCAAAGCCTAAAACATCGGCAGGTCTTCCAATAGGTTGAACTATTTGGTCTTCGGTTTTTAGATCTGTTTGCTTGGAAACTTCTATTTTTGGCGCTTCTAAAGAAAACTTAGAGTCAATATCACCTTGTTCAATTAAATAACTATTAGGTGCTGAATTTCCAGAAGCTCTGTTATAATAACTTTCATTTATAGTTTCATCAGGCGCTAAATTTCTTTGTATGTAAAAATCAGTTCTATCTTTAGAGCCTATTGGAAGTTGCTTCAATATAGCTTTAGTTTTTACACCTCCAACATCATTGTCAAAGTCTGTTTGAGCTTTAAAACGAAGAGCTCTTTTATTTATAAGATCTAAATATCTTTCAGAAGTAGCCTCTTCGTCAACTATTGGCGTGAACTGAAATTGTCCATTTCCAGACTCTAAATTCTCGGACGCATCCGGTGTTTTGGGTGGTACAGTTGCATCCGTTGTTTCTGCAACACCCTCTATCTTTACTTCTTCTTTAGGTTTTAAATCTTCTTTTAAAACACTAGGCTGTTCAGAAACGCCATAATTGTTTTTCTTTTTCCACTCTTGAGTTTTAGCAATAACTTCTTCTCCAGATAAACCTTGTTCAAATAAAGAATTAACGTATTCTACTAGTTGCATTTAATTAAATTTATAGGTTATTAGCTTCGATGAATGCTTGTGCTTTAGCCATTTTAGCTTCTTTAATATCAAAAACAGCAGCGTCTTGAGGGTTTGTAGGAGCTTGATTTTGCGTAAATTGCTTCAAGTAGTTATTCATAAAGTAATCTTTGTATTTTTCAGTAAACAAATCTTTTTTATCTTGCATAAGTGGTAAATCTTCTGAATAAGACCAATATTTACCTTCAGATAAATAAACATTCCAAGCCGCTATAGTTTGCTGTTCTGAACTCATTATACCTGATATTTCAGATTTTATAAATGGTTCTGCTTTTGTTTGTATTTTCTGTAAATCGTATTGTAACACGTTTCTACCCATGCCATCATCTACTTCTATAACTTCATAAATAGGTTTACCGTCTTTATCTTTTAATATAAACTCTTCTACTATTTTAGCCGTTGCTTTAAGTTCATTGTTTTCGTTTATATCTTCAGGTAAAAACACACCGATTTCAGATAAAAGTTTCATCATACCTTTTGTTATATCTGGTGTCGATGCAACTATGGAAGTTCCTGACTCTAATAAAGCTGTTATTGAATTGCTGTTTAATAACAAGGGTTGTTCAAAAGCTGGTCCTTCAAAAACCAAGTCTTGGCCGCCGTCATGCAATAAATACATTGTCACGTTATAACCATCTGTCATGGAAAAACCTGGCTTGCTAGATAATATGCAAAAAACCACAGTGTATTCGTAGTTATTGTTAGGATCAAAGTTGTATTCTTCAACAGTACTAACCTCTGATAAAACTGTACTTATAAAGTCAATAGACTTTTGTGGCGCTTCTTCTAGTTGTTTTATTCTAGCTATTTCTAGTAAGCAATTATCACTAGCGCAGTCATTATTTTCAACAGCTATCTTTAAAGCCGCATATTCTTTAGACGTATTAGCGTAAGCTCTTTCTAGTATTCTAAAATTATAATTAGGGTTAGAAGACAAATAATCAGCGTTGTGACCCATAGCATTACTATCGATCATTTGCTTTATTGTTAAGTTGTTTATTAGGTTGTTATTATCCATCTTTTTTTGTTTATATACCTATACCTCCAAGTATGTCAGTTACACCGCCTATAGCGCCTGTAATTGCCCCTACTTCATCAGCTTTAGCTTGTTGCTCAACAGCAACAGCAGCGTCTAATAATGCCGCGGTTCTATCAAGTTGTTGTTGCTCCCTTCTTTCTGTTTGACCAAAAACAAATTGCTTTCCAGCCGCACCAGCTTCTTGCATTCTTATTTCTTCAGCTCTTCTAGCTTGTTGCATTTGTTGTTCACCTTGAGCTTTTAACCTACTATTTGTAGCTTCCTGTTGTTCGATACTAGCAGAAACATTTTTCTTGCTTCTCAATGCCGCTTGAGCAAGAGCCGTAGCTCCGCCAGCACTGGCACCGGTAGCTCTAAGTGTATCTAGAGTGTTAGCTAAAGATATATCAGCTTCTTCAGCTTGCATTTCAGCCGCTTGAGTTGCTACGCCTAAATTAACAAAAGGATTACTTATGCTAGAGCTTAAATTTGTAAAACCTGCATACGGATTAATTATCTCTTGTCTATTATCTTCTAAAGACTTAAGTTTTTGTTGTAAAGCTCTTTTTTGAGCTGCTGCTGCTTTAGCTGCTTTTTTAGCTGCCGAAGCGCCTATTATACCGCTAGCTACATTGCCAGCTACACCTAATACTGCTCCCCACATTTTATATATTTTTTAATATCCATTGTTTATTGTAAAATTACTTTCTACAGAGAACAATTGTTTTTCACCACCAGGATCTGTTGTTGTGTCTGTAGAGAAAGTTGCTAAAGCGTAAAAGCCTTTTATACCACTCATTGAACTACCCCAAATAACTTCGCTATCATTAGCAGAGCTATTATTTATTAGGTTAGCTACATATTTGTTTTCTTTTCTTTCAAAACCAGCATGATGAACTGGAAACTGTGGATTACCTGTTCCAAATACAGTTTCGTAATCAGATCTATTAGTTACACTAGTAAAGTTTATTGTTGTATTTTCTGTAAAATTACAACTATTATTAACTGTTAAAATTCCTAAACCATTAAAGTAAATGAAGTCTCCGGCGTTTATTTCTACATCTGTATTAAATACCAGTTCTCCAGTTGAATTATTAAAAGAAACAACAGAGGTTCCTGATGGTATTCCATTTCCAGAAACTAAAGTACCAGCCGGTATAATACTACTTGTCGACGTAACTGTTACCGTATCATTTACCGATTGACTTATCGCTTGAGCCTCAACAAGAACATATGAAGAGACTGTAGTGTCAGCAACAACGCCAGTACCAGAAACCTCAGAATTTAAAACAGGATTTACGCTGGCATTTATTAAAACTAAAGTGCCAGTAACTGTTTGTTTAACAGACGCAGATGAAGCGGCTTCAACAAATTCACCTTCATAATAACTATAAATACCACTAGTACTATCAAAATGAGATCTCCAGTCTATAACTGGTTGAGTGTCGGCTCCTGTTTGATCTGAAACAATAGAGTCAACCATCCAACCATTAGCACCTTCATAAGCAACGGTGTTAAATGTTTTAGAATTAGAAGGCGCTGCATTGAAAGAAACTGTAACTTTACTTTGATTATCTGTTCCGTAGAAATTACCTCTATTTGTATTAGAGTAATGCTCCCATATACCATCAGAGTTTGTGGTGTAAAACTTATTGTTTATGCTAAATATCTGACTAGGTCTAAACGTAAAGAAACTAACCCAACCTTTGGCACTTTCGTCAAAAGACAATGTATTATATCCTAGTTTAGCACCTGTATTAGCCACTTGAGTAGATGCAACATACTGGCTGTTATACGTGTCATAACCGCCAAGTATTAATCCAGTACTTGAGTTTGTGTTTATTCTATTAACTTCATCTCTAAAGTAATCTTTCATACCGTAAGATGATATTTCATCTATACCGCTGCTTGAAAGTCTTAATATACAGTTGTTGTTAGTGTCTGAAAAATACTTAGCATAGCCATATACAGCAAAGCTTTCAGGGTTTTTGCTTATACCATATTCGCCAGAATAAGGAACTATTTGACCTATAACAAGATTAGTAGATGTTACAGATCCTCCACCTTCAGCATTGTATATAGCATCTTTATCTATAAGAGCTCTTGATACTTTATTTTCTTGGAATATAACTAAGTTTGTATCTTCAGCAAATAATCTTTGTATAGAAGCATTAGCTGGATCTGCTGTTTTAGTTATATCTTCACCAACAGAAAACACGTTTGTTTGATTAATACCAGTTCTAGAATTAAATATACCAGAGTATATTAAAGAGCTAGATCTAAAAGAAGCTTTATTGTTATCTTCTACTATATATGCTTTAACTCCAAAATCAACAGTTGTATTGTTGTAACCACCTCGTATTCTAGATTCTTCTATAGCCCAGTTTTTATCATCAGAAGAAGAAACTCTTTCATAACCACCTATATCTTCGGGTATACCAAAAGAACCATTCCATATTGGTTCGTTTTGATTATTTGTCTTTTTAAGAATAAAAGTGTTAAAGTATTTTACTTCTACTACTGCTCCCATGCTTTAATTATCACTTATTTTAATTTTAAATTACAACTACGTTATGGTAAATAAATAGTTTGATGTTGAAGGAACCAACGGTACATTTGTACCAGTTCCAGCAGTTAATGTCCAAGTATAAGCGAAAGAACTTCCTCCATACACCAAACAACCTCCAATTATTGTTTGATTTGTAGCAATAACATTTTTTAAAGTAGCTATGTCTACAAATTTAGCTGTCCAACCTTCTGTAGCCATGTTTCCGGTTCCAGTACCTCCTGTTGGATTTATTATAATATTGCTACTACCATTGCTAGATACTAAATTTTGCCAACTTGAAAATTCGCCACCTTGATTTCCACTTAGCCAAGCATACCACCCATTAACATTTGTACCACCTATTAAGCCACCATTAGGATCACAAACTCTAACAAATATAAATTTTCCTTCATAAGAAACTCCTGTAGATGTATTTCCTGAACAGTTCCTATAATAACCTTCTAAAGTCCACTCTTGTAAATCACATATAACTAAACC
>Ga0222718_10003168_pt1 | contig 14249 bp, 6 predicted proteins | sample C33_27DmetaG_FD_165045 | JGI IMG/M metagenome (GOLD analysis project Ga0222718, IMG submission 165045) | Estuarine water microbial communities from San Francisco Bay, California, United States - C33_27D | ecosystem: Environmental > Aquatic > Marine > Unclassified | place: USA: California... | reverse complement strand
TAGCTTCTTTTTTGAAGAAATCACTACCATCACCAGTTAAAGATACGATTGAACCATTGTTGTATTCTGAATCTATTGGATTTCCTCCACTTATTTCGATATAAGAACCAGTAGTTAAATTTTGAGGAGTGTCGAGTTCTGATGTTTGGAAATGTTTTGCTATTGTAAATGGAATTTTGTCAGTTCCGAATCTAATAACATCATTTATTAAATCAACACTTGATGATATAATTCCAACCTCAGTAGAAGTACCACTTGTTGATAAAGTAAATTGGTCTATATTGTTTACTTTAGTTTTTGAGTCTATATTTTTTACTTCAAATGGTAAAGTACTAACTGAATTATTTACTACTCTCTTAAACGTATGATTAGATTGAGGTAGGTGTTTTAATGCACCATTCGAAGCTGATACGAAAGTGTGAACTGATTGAGGTTCATGTTTTACTGCGTTGTTAGATGCAGATACAAATGTATGAATTGAACCACTTGCACTTCCACCATCACCTACATTTATAGTAAATGTACCATCTTGTCTTTCTAATCCATCAGAAGTTGCAGATACGAATGTATGTGCTCCCACATATGGAGATGAACCGATATTGATATCAAATGTGTTTGCAGTTACATTTGAAATCTCTAACCATCTTCCACTTGGATAATCGTAATTAGGTCTTGGGTAAGATTTGGTAGTTGTATTACCATCTAATACACAAGTATAAGTTAGAGAGTTATCATCTAATTTGATGTAATCTCCATTTGAGAACCCATGAGATGCGATTGTTATAGTAACATCACCAGTTGCCGAATCATATGGTGCATTAGTTACACTATGAGAAGTTGTACCAACTGAAGTAATTACAATTGATTTTCCTGCATATGGGTCTGAACCTGGTCTTGGGTAAGAATGAGTTGTAGCATCATTATCTTGGTCACAAGTAAATGCAAATGATTCATCTTCCAATACCACACTTCTACCAACACCCAATCCATGTTGTCCAACAGTTACAATCATATCACCAGTCAATGCATTATAATCAGTATCAGTTGGTGTAAAGTATTTATTCGGACCAGATGCACCAACATTAAATGTTAATGTAGTATCAGTTACCGATGTGATTGGAATAGAACGAACTGCGAATGGGTCGATTCCTTCTCTTGGATAAGATTTAGTTGACTGGTCATTGTCCATATCACAAGTAAATGCGAATGATTCTGGTGACATAACAACACCCTCTCCAACACTTAAACTATGAGTTCCAACTGTAACTACAAACTCACCATTTGATGGGTCATAAGTTGCGTTAGTTGGATTAAATTCTATATTAGGACCTGATTTACCAACGTTTACAGTTATAGTATTTGTTGTTGTTGATTTTATTGGTAATCTATTGTTATATGCAGGTTGACCAACCGATGGTAATATATGCTCAGTCCTATTTCCATCCATATCACAAGTGAATACGAATGAATCTGGTCTTAGGTATAAACCATTTAATTTAGTTAATGTGTGATTTGGAATAGTCATTACAAAATCACCATTAGCTGGATTATAAGTTGCGTCTTCTGGAGTGAATGATTTTACACCATCAGTTATAATTCCAATAACTGACTCAAATGAAGAACTAATTTCTGATACTGAACTTCCACTTATTGCTATTGAATCAGTGTATTGTGTAGTATCAGTAAATCTAATATTATTTTCACTATTTTTTATTATAGAAGGAATAGTCAATAGTTCACTTTGTACTAGTTTTTTACTAACAGAATCTGCATATCTTATTGCTTGTATAGTTTCTTCTAATTGAACAGTAGTTGCTTCAGATGGGTATAAATAATAGTAAATACCAGCAACAACACTTCTTTGATTACCACCATATAAAAGGTCAGTTATGACTGCATCTATAATATACCCAGTGTCTCTTCTACATTTAACTCTATTATAAGTAAAATATGGATATGTTTGGTCTATAAAGTCTATAACATTATCTTGAATAATATCTTTGTTATTTAATATTAAATCATATGATTGTTTTTTGTCTAAAGAAGTAGTAGTAAATATAGTATTCTGAATAAGTTTTTCTGCAACCCCAGCTGCGTGTCTGACTCCATCAACAGTTTGTTGTAATTGAGAACCAGTTGCTTCACTTGGGAATAAGTAATAGAACTCACCAGCAGTTACACTTCTTTCATTACCACCATAAAGTGTATCGGTTGCAACTGCATCAATAATATATCCAGTATCTCTTCTACATTTAGACTCTATATACTCAAATCCACTCCAAGAAGATGAAATATAAGAAATAACTTCATCTTGGATAAATGATTTATTTTCAAATAATAAGTCATATGTTGCTTGTCTTTCTAAAGAAGCAGTTACTAGAGTTGTGTTAGTAATTAATTTATTTACAAGTCTTGACGCAAACGATATACCGTCTGATGTTTGTGATAGTTGAGAACCAGTAGCGTCAGATGGATATAAATAATAGAATTCACCAGCATTTACTGCTCTTTCATTTCCACCATATACAAAATCAGTTACAACTGCGTCTAAAATATATCCAACATCTCTTTTACATTTAGATTCATTGTAATCAAATGTACTCCAAGAAGATGATAGATAAGAAATTGTCTCATCTTGTATTAGTTGTTTATTTTCAGTTATTAAACTTGCTACACTTAATTTTTGTTCTGATGATGTTACAAATAATTTATTTTGTAAAATGTTATCAGACATTGATTTTGCCCACTTAACACCATCAACTGTTTGAGATAGTTGTGAACCAGTAGCATCTGAAGGATATAGGTAGTAGAACTCACCTGCTACTCTACTTCTTTCGTTTCCTCCATAAAGTAAGTCAGTAGTAACTGCATCTAAAATATATCCAACATCTCTTGCACATTTAACATCATCATATTCAAAGTCTGCCCAAGATGAAGAAATGTATTCTACAACTTCAGTTTGAATTAAGTTTCTATTTTGGAAAATTAAATCATATGCATTTGTTCTACTAAATGGTGCAGATGCAAATTGTGTATTTACTACAATATTTTCAGACAATCTTCTTGCGTAATTAATTGCGTCAACTGTTTGAGAAAGTTGAGAACCAGTAGCATCAGATGGGTATCTGAAATAGTAGTCTGCCGCCTCTATGGTTCTTTCATTACCACCATAAAGAACATCAGTAGCAACAGCATCTATGATGTATCCCACATCTCTTTTACAAGTAGATTCTACATAATCAAATTCAGACCAACTTGCAGAGATATACTCAATAGTTTCATCTTGAATAAATTGTTTGTTATCTCTTAATAATTGATGAGATGCAGATACCTCATTTGATGCAGTTACAAAAGTAGTTTGTTGTATTACTTTGTCTGCTAATCTTCTTGCATAATCAATACCATCGAGTGTTTGTTGTAATTGAGAACCAGTTGCAGATGATGGATATAGATAGTAGAACTCACCAGCATTTACACTTCGTTCATTACCACCATAAACTACATCAGTTTTTACAGCATCTATAATGTGACCAACATCTCTCTTACAAGTAATTTCAACATAATCAAATGTAGACCACGAAGAACTTAAATAAGAAATTGTTTCATTCTGAATAAACTCTGTGTTTTCAGTTAATAAAGTTTGTGTATCTAATCTTTCTTGTGATGCAGTTACAAATTCAATGTTCTGAATAAGTTTTTGTGCCAATCTACTTGCATAATTGATACCATCTAAAGTTTGATTTATTTGTGATGTTTCTGCAAGTGATGGGTTTTCAAAATAGAATCTACCATTAACAACCGATGCAGAGTTTGCATTGTATATTAAATCCTCTGCCGCACCACTTACAATAAATCCAACATCTCTTCTACACTTTTCTTCATCATAAGATGCGGTAGACCAAGATGAACTTAGATATGTAATTGTTTCTTCTTGAATAAAATCAATATTTTCTTTTATAATTTCATATGATGCAATTGCATTTTCAGTTGTCAATCTTGTTGTATAATCAACAAGAGTTGGTGCAGAATTTAATCCATTAGTAATAATACTTGTTACTATTGCAAATGAAGAAGATACAAAATCAACATCTTCAAGTGAACCACTATAAGATGATGAAATATATTGACCTACATTTCCAACTTTAATATTTTCGTTTACATTTTCAACAATTGTAGGAATACTACCAGTTCCGTTTTCAACTATATCTAATACAATTGCAAATGAAGAACTTACTTTTTCAATTTCAGTATTACTAACACTCATTGAAACATTTTGATAAATGTTTGTATCAGTTACTTTAATACTTGCTGATGTGTTAAGAATTTCGGTTGGTAATACACTTGTACCATTTTTTAGAACATCAATGATTGTTGCATAAGATGAACTAACTAATGAAATCTCATTTGCACTTGCAGATATAGATGAAGTAACTTGGTTTGTAGATGTTACTTTAATCAAGTCTGACACATTGTCATCTAATGTTGGAATGTTGTCAGTTCCATTTTGTAATATGTCTATAATTGTATCAAAAGATGAGGTTACAAGATTTCTAATTCCATCGGTTGCATCAGTTGAAGATGTGTATTGTGAAATATTAGTTTTCTTAATAGAACCAGTAATATTACTAACAACCGTTGGTAAGTTATCTAAACCATTTTCTAAAATATCAATTACGGTTGCGAATGATGAACTTACATTATGTGTATCATTTACAGACGCTGATAACGATGAACTAAACTGACTATTGTTTGTTACCTTAATATTGTCTATCGTGTTGTATACAACCTCTATTTCACCCTTAGAAGGTACATCTATATATCTTTGAGTGTCTGATAGTGGTAAAGTGTCTACGATGTTAATAATACCACTAGATGAAACATTGTTTCCATTCACATAGAATAATCTATCAGGTGCATCAAATGGTACAATAAATGTTAATGTTCCAAAAGTAGTTCCATTGTTTGTTATACCACTTGTATATTGAAATTCAGTACCAGATTTTCTTTGTGTTTTAATATAGAAAGGTTGTCTTTCATCTGGATTTATACTTCCACCATCTACTATATTTAGAGAGTTAACAGAGAAAGTATATAGTTCTCCTCTTTTTAGAGTAAGTGTTGGGTCTTTAATTCCATCATCATAAGAACCACTATCTTCTGGTAAGTTTTCTCCATCAATGTCATCAAAACTTGATAATTGATTTTTATTAAAATAAAATGCATTGTAGTTACTATCTAAGGTAACCACTTCAAAATAAGTTGAAGCAGTTGATGAACCACTTATTAAAGAACTTCCAGTTATTCCAAATTCTATTATATCAGAAATACTAGCAAATGAAGATGAGACTTTATTAATTTCTGTTGAAGATGCCGTTACTGATGCTGTGTATTGTGAGTTATTATTAAATTTAATATTTCCATCAGTATTTTTTACAATAGTAATATCATTAGGTATATCTACACCTATTACAGTTTTTACCAAATTATCTCCATAAGAATCTTTTGGTATACCAACTGTTGATATAGGACTACCCTTTGAATCTGTTCCTACTGTTTCTTCAGTAACTATGGATGAACCACTTTCAATTATTTTTATTACAGTTTCATAGTTACTTGAAATACTTTCAGTATATACGTTATCAAAACTTGTACTACTAGTTATTTGATTTCTACCACTTGTGTTTATGGGATTGGTTGTAGTCCAATCAATATCACTTGAATTTGCTGCTATAGCACCCAACACATTAGTGTCACCATATCTTATAATATCTTCAATAATACCAAATGACTGAGATACTATTTGTATTTCTGTTTCTCCACCACTAACTGAACTCGTTGTTGGTGTATATGATGTTACTCTTATATTACCATCGGTGTTTAGAACAATCTGTGGTGTACTAATATTATTCGATAATACTATTTGTCTTAAAAACCCTTGAGAGTATCTAATACCCTCTAATGTTTCTTCTAACTGAGTTGTATTAGCAATTGATGGATATAAGTAATAATATAATCCTGCTAACTCACTTCTTTCATTACCACCATATAATAAATCAGTTATTACATTATCAATAATATATCCAGTATCTCTTCTACACTTTGATTCGTTGTAAGAAAATGTTGGATATTTTGTGTTTATATATGTAATCGTTTCGTTTTGTATTAAGGAACGATTTTTTCTTGCTAAATCAACTGCCGATTGTATTGATACCGATGATGTTACAAATGTGTCATCGTTAACCAATTTTTGTGACAATCTTTTAGCATACTTAATACCATCTATTGTTTGTTGTTTTTGACCAGTTGTTCCATTATCAACTGTTGCTAATGATGGATATTTGTAATAGAAGTTTCCTGCCTCTAATGTTCTTTCATTACCATCATACAATAAGTCAGTTCCAACTGCGTCAATTATGTATCCTAAATCTCTTCTACACTTTGCTTCATTGTAATCAAAGGTTGACCAAGAAGATGATAGATACGAAATTGTTTCTTCTCTAATAAAATCTTTATTATTAAATAAAACATCATACCCATTATCAATGTCAGAATTTGTGTCTCTAAATGTTCTATTCTTTAATACATTTTCAGTAAGACCTCTAACGTATTTAATTGCTGTTAAAGTTGGGTCTTTTTGAGTTGTTGTAGCATCTGATGGATACTCGTAGTAAAAAATACCATTTCTTACAGACTCTTCGTTACCACCATATAATAAATCATGTGCTGCACCACTTACAATAAATCCAACATCTCTTTTACAAGTTTCTTGATTGTATTCAAACTCACTCCAAGAAGAAGATAGGTATTCAATAGTTTCATCTTGTATAAAAGGTATATTGTTAATCAATAACTCATATGCGTTCTGATATTCAATGGTTGGGTTTGCTACCGAACTACTTTGTATGATGTCAGGTACGATATTTGAACCTGTTCCATTGTCTAAAATATTATACACAATAGATATTGATTCACTAACACTTTGAACAAGTTCATCAGATGAAACTATATCTGTTTGATATCGTGTTTGATTAGAAAATTTGAAACTTGCAGATGTATTTGTTATTAGTGTATCTGCGAATTTAGGTCCATTTGTTATAATATCAATAACCTCATCAAATCTATCACCAATTATTTCTTGTGTTGTTGATGTTGCAGAAATACCACTACTATATTGGTCTACATTACCAACAAAAATTGATGCGTTTGTATTTTCGACTTGGGTATATGATGATGTTGCTACATTTCCTCTATCAATTATATCTAATAAAATTGTATAGTTTGTGTCAATAGTTGTTATATCACCAGAAGACGCAGTTAATGAAGATGTAATTTGTGAATCACCACTAATATTATAAACCGATGCAGATGAATATCCAGTTGTACTACTTTTTGCTACCAAAGCAACTTCATTCGTATCACCATTTTCAATTACAGATGTTACTAATCTAAAATCAGATTTTGCAATTTCTGCAACTTCTGCACTTGAATCTGCTGAGGTAAAGTATTGAGGAATTATATTAGGGTCTGTTGCTCTATATCCATTTTCGGTATTTGTTACCAAAGGTGGTATTGCAGAAAGACCATCTTCAATAGTATCTACAATAATTGAATAATTATTTTGTACGTTTATAAATGCGTTTTGGTTACCACCACTACCAGTAATAAATCGAGAACCAGATGCGTACATACCAAAATCACCAAACGATGTGTTTGAGTTTAGAAGTACTGCTTGTCCACCATCAATTACTTTTACTGAGTATGCGGAGAAGTTTGTAAAGAATGATACCAACTGAATGAATCCTCTACCCACAACTTGACAACCCACACCATTTGGTGCAACCTGTGTATATGCATCAAGTACCATAGATGCAAGTGGAGAATCTGGATGGATTCTATTACCATCTACATTTAATCCCCCACCACCAGGTGGAATTTCTTCATATGCTTCTAAAAATGAATTTTCTTGGTTCGAAATCATCGAACAGTTTTGAACATAAGGAGATGTTGTAATAAATGCGTTTGGTGCAAATGCAACAGCAAATCCTTTTGCTGATACATCTACCGATGGGAATACTCGTAAACCACCAAAAGTCATCTCTGCTAGATAACACCCACTATTTACCCAAAATAAATCTTCATTTTCGTTTTTAGCAATAATTTTTGTTACCCTTAAACCACTTCCCCAAACAGTTGTGTTTCTTGGAAGTTCAATTGGGTTATCTTCTAAGTAAGTACCAGTATCAACATCAATTCGGAAACCACTAAAGTTTGAACCAGTTGGTAATCCGAATCTACCATCGTTACCTGGTGTTGCGATTTCTGCTGCTTTACCAATTGTTTTTAATGGAAACTGTGGTGAACGACCATCATTATCATCACTACCTCTTGTAGCAGATACATAAATTGTTGCGTCACTACCACCAAAGTCTTTTACTGAAATTCCACCAAACTTTTGTGTATCAACAGATATATCAGAAAATGATGCGGTTGCATCTAATCTACTTTGTGCATCCTTAAATGATAATTCACCATCTAGTTCAAGTGAACCAGTAATTTCAACCGAACCTGTTATTCTTTGTGGTGTGTCTGGATTAGACCCAATGTTAATTGATTGAGATACTAAAAGTGAACCAGAAATAAATACAGAGTTATTTACGGATATCGAATCCCTAAACTCATTTATTTCTTCTATCTGCTTTTGTGGTATTAATCTAGCCATTACTCAATTTCTACAATTTTACCTTTAATCTCAAAGTCAGTCCTTACCACATCATTTGGTACTCTGGTTATACTTTGGTTAAAAATGATTTTGATTGATACCCCGTTCATCAAATTACCAGTAGTTATTTCACCACCAATAGAATTGAATATTTTAACAATGTATCTATCTCCCGTCTGCTTTACTCCATATAAATATACATCAATGTAATCTTTCACATCATCTACGACTAAATCTTCATAAACAAATCTGTATCCTTTTATGTCCCCATAATCTGCGTAATCTCCATCACCAGGACTTGAGTTATCAACTGGTCCTAATTCAACCGTAAATAATTCACCCGATAAGGATATTGATGTTGGAATAAACTCACTTATGAATGTATCTTTTATTACATCCAATACAAAAGTTCTAAAAGATTCTCTATCTCTTTTCTTTTCAATATTACCTAATTCAATATGTGGTCTTTTTCTTGCCATTAGTTAACTTGTTCTAAATCACCTTCTATTTTAATTTTATCACTAGATTCAATTTGCCATGCTTGACCAAAGTTTGGGTCATTTGGATTTTCAATTATAGATGGAAAGTTTGCACGAATAAATTTTATATGAAAATCATTTCCAACTTGTTTGTATTTATAATCTCTTGGAGAAATATAACCTCCCCAAATAAAAACATCAAAACGATGTTCAGTTTTTCTTTTATCAGAAACTCTACTATCTAAAGTTTTTAATCTACAATTTTGAACTCTCCATATCCAATATAGTGGATGAGTACCATTGTATTCTTCCATATCGAACTCATTGGGTTCATTAACCTCTTTCATTATATTTTTTATAGTCTTTATACTACTCATAATTGTTCAAATTTACCAACAATATCTACTTCATCGTTTGCATCTAAATTAAAACCAAGACCAGAAAATACAAATGTTATTTCATTTGTTGCACCGTTAAATGAATAAGAATAAATTGATGCTGGTTTGAACTCTGAATTAATATAGACTCTATACCAATTAACTGTATCAAAGGAACCAATTAACTCAGGTGGTAAAACAGGTTGTCTTACATTTGTTAATTTAACTTGATTTGCACTTACAAACTCAGTTCGTTGAGAACTTCGTATAGTGACAAAATCTAATACATTTTGATATTCATTTATAATATTTGGATTCGTAAATGTTAAACCACTCAAATCAGTTTCAACACCCCAAACAACTCGTTTAGGTGTAAATGATTTTTTAACAGTTGGTTTTTCATCATATGTTTCTGGAAGTAAATATGCATTTACTGCCATCGTAAATGAAGTTCTAATAATTCTTTCCGAACCTTCTCCTACTTCTTGTTGATTATCAAACGAATCAATACGAGTCCTAAATTTGAATCCATTCTCCTTACCCCAATACCTATCAGTTGCATATTGAAATTGTTCAACTATGGTATTCATATGTTCGGTAAACGATGTCCAAATCATTACCTCATACGATACAGTTACATAATCAGGTACCGAAACTTCATATTGTTCTATGGGTGGTCTTGCGTTTGATTGTAAACTAAACCTTTCATATTTATTTTTTGAAGAATATTTTTTATATGCAGGAAGTGTATTTACATCTTTGAATTGAGAAAGATTTCCATCCCTTTCAATAGAGTTTCTTTTGAACATTACTAAAGGAATTTGAATCTTACCTCTTTGGTCTCTCAGATATCCCTTTTGTCTAGCATTATTCCATCGTTCAGCATTACCATACAATAAAGGAACTTTAACTTGATTTCCATTTTCTTCAACATCAGGTATCACAGTATCTACCATATATTCTGCTATAGCAGTATCTACATCCAAAAGTTTTACACCTTTAGTGTATTCAGGTTTTATACCCCTCTGTAATGCTCTATTTGTTTCTTTTTTATTCATTAGATAATTCGCATTTCAGTTTGAATAGAACTTCTTCTAGTCATAAATGTTGAACAAATGATTGAGAATTTCTCTCCACTCTGCCCACCAATTAATTGGTCCTCTCTCACATTATCGATTTCAAAATATGCATCATTGTGCATAATAATATCTCCAATCTCTGGATAGAATTCTTTTCCTTTTAATGTAATTCGATTAAATCTAAATTCTACGTTTTGTCCACTATCTGAACCAAATCCTTCATATGAAACCGAAGTATCATCTCTTTCAATAACTGCACTACATTCAGTACCTTGATAATAAGATTTATTTAAGGATTCTCCATAAAGATTTGTTGAAATATCTTCAATAGCAAGTTTGAATAGAACTACTGTTGTTTCAATTACAGTATCTACTAATTCCTTTGAAATAGATTCAAAGAATCTTATGTCTCTATCTAATGCAAATCTTGGCATTTTATCCAGTGTATATCGTTAGTGGAACTTTTCGTAACATTTCTTGCTGATAATTAGATTCGTTATTTCTAATTTCAAACTGATTTTTTCTACTTAACTCTTCTAAGTTTTCTCTGAGTTGTTCAATCAAAGCATCTTTTTCAGTTTGAGCCTCAGCTCTTAATGCTGCTCCATCCAACGATATTTCGGAACCAGGAATAGGTACTGAACTATATTTTTCTCTGATTGCTCCTAATAGTTCTTTAGCAAGAGCAAGTGAATATTTTCTAATCCATTGTTTACCAACATCATTTATAGAAGTATATGGGATGAAATCATATCCAATATTTGAGTAATCAGAAACTACATCTTCAGTTACGTTTGTTGAGTTTTGAACAAATTCATCTCTTACAAAATACTCAAACCATAATTTACCAGTTGAAGTTGGAATAGGAAAAATTTGTAATTTATTATTTGTTATATTAAAAGAGTGAGCAGATTTTCTAAATTGGTCATTAAACTCAATTGCTTGAATTCTTAACATATCCTCAAAGACAGGCATCAATACGAATTGTGCTGCTGGTGAGAATGAACCAAATCCAAATTCATCAATTAAGTTAAGTGTTCCTTGACCACTTACTGAATAAGGGTCGAAGAATCTATTAATTGCTGGTGTTGTTTCGTGAAATACTTTTACTACATCAATTCGTTTACCACCTTCCGAAGAACTAGCAAACAATTCATTTAAGTCATATTTTTGTTTACCTATTTCTAAATTAATAGAACCACTTTTTACATCAGTTGAACCACCAACACCCGCCAGAGTCCCATATGCGTCTGATATACCTATAACTGTTGGTAAAAATGAACCTTGTACCAACTTTCCACTATAATTTGTACCGGTTGGGTTTCCTTTTAATGTATCTAAGTTATTTCTAATATTAAACTGATTTACTTGTGAAGCATATTCTGAAGTTGCTTCTTCAAAACAAGCAAATAAACTTTCATCAACCAATTCTACGTTTTGTACCGGATATCCTAATCTTTTTGCACACCAATTAGCTATCTTAGGTGCATCGGTTTGGAACTCATAATCACTATCATAAGTACCAAAAGGAGTTGAACCCGTAGCAAATGATGATGAACCAGGGTATATGTATTCTACTGCCATAAATTATTCCTCTCTTTAGTATAGTATCTATAAATATAAAAAAATATAAGAATAGTGTTTTTCAAAAAGGCATAAAAAAAGAGGGGAACTTTCGAACCCCTCTAATTTAATTTAAGAACTAACTAAGATTAGATAGATGCTAAATCTTTAACATAAATCTTACCATAGAATTCTGGTCTAACCATCTTCTTAGCGTATCTTGTCATAACTCCTCTTCTTGGAGTGAAGTTAGTTGGGTCATACACTAATGGAGTCATGATTAATGGTACATAAGGTGCGTAAACTGCTCCTGTTTCTAGGAAGTTTGAACCTCTAAATCCTAACAAGATTTCATTTGAATTCATGTAAGGGTTTTTGTACACAGTATATCTATTTGCTAGAGAACCAACAGTAGTTACACCAGCTGCGAAAGACATTGCATCTTTATCAGCAGAAACTGTAAATCCTGGGATTGATTCTAGAATAGTACACACATCAGGAGAAGCTACTACAAAGTTAGCACCACCTCTTAATGTTAATTGGTGAATCTTATTAGAAACTTTGTTAATCTTAGTTCCTAAAGTTTGGAACCAAGTATTTTTCTGATAAGCTTGTCCTGCAGTTGCAGCAGTCCATGCAGAGTTTACATACTCTTCACCAATTGTTGCTGACCAGTACTCAGTAGTCAATGCGTTAGAAGCTAACATATCTAAGATTTCTAAGTCAATCTCCAATGAGATATAGTCAGATAACATAGAAGTTAATTCAGCTTCAGCATCGATTGAGTGGTAAGCGTTAAGGTCTTGTGCCAACTCAGGAGTCCACACAGCCTTTAGTTTTCTAGTCTTAGCAACGATTGCTTCAGACTTCAATTCTAAGTCTACTTCTGGAATTGCGATATCAGCATCGATAGTAGCACCTTTTTGAGGTTTACCAGCTTCGAAGTCACCTCTATCGTAATCAGCAGGTACTCTTGAATAGTTTACTGAAATAGCACTTTGGTCAACAGCTACTTGAGAGAATACAAACGCAGTAATGTTTGTTCCATCTTGAGAGTTGAATTGACTAAAGTTTACATCATCAGTAATGTCAGTACCAGAAATTCTGAAACTTCTTACTGCATCTAAATCAGCGTTGTCTAATTCAGTTTTAGCGAAAGTTACTTTTTGAACATCACCAGCAGCAACTGAAGCAGAAAGTACTGCGTCAAATCCTACATCAGCCCAAGAAGCAGAAGCCCAAGTCTGAGCACCAGTTGCAACTGAAGCAGTGTACTCATTTACAGAGTATCCATAAGAACCTGACCCGTAAAGACCACCTTCTGCAACATCAGTTGAACCTAAGTCAGCACCAGAACCACCAAATAGTGAACCACCTGATGATTTTCCACCATTAGCAGAACCATACTTAAAGTCTAAGTAAAAAATTAGACCTGAAGGTAAGTTCATTGGTTGTACTGAAACGAATTCTTTAGAAGCAATCTCACCAAAGATTCTTCTTACTAAAGGTAGAGCAACACCGCTCCACTCTTCAGAGTTACTTGCGACACCAGTTTGTGATGCCTCATCAAGCAATTGTTTTGCTTGGTTTTCTAAAAGAACGGCCATTGAGCCTTGTTCTTTTTGTCCTAAACCTTCTAAAAGACCAGTGTTTTCCCACTTAGATTTCAGTTGTCTTGTTTCATTCAACATTACCGACTGCGGGGTCTTGCCTTCCATTAGTTTAGATAAATCAAAATTTGCCATTTTATTTTTCCTTTTTAATGTTAGTTAATTATTTGATATTAGCTAATTGTTTGAATCTTTCAGCTAATGCATTTGTGTTCTCAGAAATAATGTTTTTTACTGGAGCAGTTGAAGCAACTGGTTTAGAAGCACCTTCCGATACTACTTTCTTAGTTCTTTTCTCAGTTCCTGTAAAATTCATAGATTCTGCTAACGTAGCGTAAACTAATTTTACTTCTCTAACAGATGTTGTTCTGTCTAAGTTTTCTACAACTTTAGATTTTTGCTCGTTTGTTAACGAGTATCCT
>Ga0222718_10003167_pt1 | contig 14257 bp, 13 predicted proteins | sample C33_27DmetaG_FD_165045 | JGI IMG/M metagenome (GOLD analysis project Ga0222718, IMG submission 165045) | Estuarine water microbial communities from San Francisco Bay, California, United States - C33_27D | ecosystem: Environmental > Aquatic > Marine > Unclassified | place: USA: California... | reverse complement strand
TTCGGGAGTGTTTCCGGTCGCGGCACGGTGAGCCATGGCGCGACACTAGGTGGGTGTTCACCCCTCCCACCATCGAAACCGAACGTCTGTGGTTGCGTCCCTTTCGAGACACCGATGTCGACGCGTACTTCTGGGACACGATTCCCCCGAGGTCCAGCCGTCGTTGCGGATCGCCAAGCACGCCGTCGACGAGCTGGCGAACGTGATCCTGTCGGAGAACAGGGCTTCTGAGCTGGTGTCGCGCCAGCTTGGCTCCCCGTTGCGAGAGGAACGAGGGTTGGAATTGTTTTCTTCCTTTCCTTCCGAACCGCACGGCATCTGGAGTAAGCCTCGACCATGACCGCACGCGATCGCTACGTCGACCTTCTCATGGGGTGTCTCACCCGCGAGATTTTCCTCGATCACGAGAACGTCGCTCCCGATATCCGGGCCGAAGGTCGCGACTGGCCCGCCACGGCAGAGACAATGGTCGGTCGCCGCCGACTCGACAATGTGCGACATGCCGTCGAGATCGTCCTGGCCGAGGGGGTTCCTGGCGACCTGATCGAGACCGGCGTGTGGCGAGGCGGCGTCACGATCCTCATGCGGGGCATTCTTGATGCGTGGGAAGATCCCGATCGCCGGGTCTGGGTCGCCGACTCGTTCCAGGGGCTTCCGACACCAAACGTCGAGGACTATCCCGAAGACGAAGGCCACGACCTCTCTGGCGTCACTGCGCTCAAGGTCAGCGCCGACCAGGTTCGGGCCAACTTCGATCGGTACGGACTGCTCGACGACCGAGTCTGTTTTCTCGAAGGTTGGTTCGCCGACACGCTCGCCCCGGCCCCGATCGACGCGATCGCCGTGCTCCGTCTCGATGGTGATCTCTACGAATCGACAGTGGACGCCCTCGTCGCCCTCTACCACAAGGTGAGCCCTGGAGGCTTCGTCATCGTCGACGACTACGGCGCCTGGGAGCCCTGCCGCAAGGCTGTCCAGGACTTCCGCGCCGAACACCGCATCACCGACGAGATCCACGAGGTCGACTGGACCGGGGTTTACTGGCGCAAGTCATGAGTCGATTACGACTTCTCCCGCCTGCGTCGCGCGGCGGGTGCTCCATCACAGAACCGGCAGCTGACCTGACACTCCGTCAGGCCTTCTGCGACCATACGATCACCTGGGAAAGCCGGACGCCACCGGAGCTCCACCAGTCGGGAAAGGGCCCCTTCGAATCGTGACCGAAATGACCATCGAGGAGGTGCGGGCTCGCTACCAGGCCGAGCGAGCGAAGCGGATCCGGCCCGACGGCAACGCTCAGTTCCGCCCGCTTGCCGGCGACTTCGCCGACTTCGACACCGACCCCTGGGTCGAGCCGGGGTTCACCCGTGATCCCGTTGTCGACGAAACGACCGCCGTGATCGTCGGTGGTGGGTTTGCCGGCATGCTGACGGCGATCAACCTGACTCGGCACGGCATCCGCGACTTCGTCATCGTCGAGAAGGCCGGCGACTTCGGTGGCACCTGGTACTGGAATCGCTACCCGGGCTGCATGTGCGACGTCGAGTCGTACACCTACCTGCCGCTTCTCGAAGAGACCGGCTACATGCCCACCGAGAAGTACGCGAGCGCAGGGGAGATCTTTGGCTACTGCCAGCGTCTCGGCGAACACTTCGATCTCTACCCGCACGCCCTGTTTCAGACCGAGATCGATTCAGCCGAGTGGGACGACGACAAGGACAGATGGCAGATCACCACCTCGCGCGGCGACCGACTGTCGAGTCGCTTCTTCGTCACCGCCGGCGGCATCCTTCACAAGGCGAAGCTGCCAGGTATTCCTGGAATCCAGGACTTCAACGGCCACATGTTCCACACCGCCCGGTGGGACTATTCGATCACCGGTGGCAGTCCGACCGAGCCAATGGACAAACTTGGCGACCTTCGGGTGGGCGTTATCGGCACCGGCGCCACCGCAGTGCAGTTGGTGCCTCAGCTCGCCCGAGCCGCCAAAGACGTCTACGTGTTCCAGCGCACACCATCAGCTGTTGGTGTGAGAAACAACGGGCCCACCGACGAGGCGTGGTTCCAACGTCTCGAGCCCGGGTGGCAAGAAGCGCGGCTGCAGAACTTCACGAAGGCGGTGACGGGCCAACATCCCGAACCAAACCTCGTCGACGACGGCTGGACCGAGTTCATGTGGCACGACACCCAGCAGCAAGCAGCCGATGAGGCCGAGGTACGCGAACTCGAGCAGCTCGATCTGCAGACGATGGCGGCGTTGAGAGCCCGCGTGGACCGCGAGGTGCACGACCCGGAGACGGCCGAGAAGCTCAAGCCCTGGTACGGCAAGCACTGCAAGCGCCTGTGCTTTCACGACGACTATCTGGCGGCCTTCAACGAAGCGAACGTCCACCTCGTCGATACCGACGGTCGCGGTGTTGACCACGTGACGCAAACAGGCGTCGTGTTCGACGGTGTCGAGTACCCCGTCGACTTGCTCATCTTCGCGTCCGGTTTCGAGGTCACGACCCCGCTCGAACAACGGCTCGGCTTCGATCCGTCCGGCCGAGATGGCATGACCCTGGGCGAGCGCTGGGCCGATGGTGCCCACACCCTCCACGGAGTCCTTTCCGCTGAGTTCCCCAACCTCTTGATTATCGGCACGATTCAGGCGGGCTTCGGGGTCAATTTCGTGCACTTCCTCTCCGAGTCCGCCCGTCACGTCGCCTGGATCGTGGCAACAGCCGAAGAACAGGGCATTCGCTCGATCGAAGCGACCGTCGAAGCCGAAGAAGAGTGGCTGCATGTGTTGTACGGCGTTGCGATGGGCCTGCGGGCGTACTCGAGCACCTGCACCCCGGGCTACTACAACAGTGAGGGGAACCCCGGTCCCGGCGGTGCTCGCAACCTTGTGTATCCCGGCAGCCTCACGCACTACGTCGGGTATCTCGAACGGTGGCGCAACGCCGGCGACATGTCGGGCGCAAGAGTAGAGCGATGACCGACGACCTGGTGCTTCGCGACGACCGAGATGGCGTTGCCCATCTCACCCTCAATCGACCCGACAAGCTCAACGCGCTCAATCCAGCCATGTTCATCCAGCTGCGAGCGCATATCGACGCCATCACCATCGACGCGTCAGTTCGCTGCGTGGTCCTCGGCGGCGCGGGACGGTCGTTCTGTGCCGGTCACGACCTCGATGCCATCGCCGACCAGACGCCGGCGCCCTCACCGCACTTCGAGCCCGAGACCGTCGACGCCCTCGAACAACTCCCGAAACCGACGATCGCTCGCATCCACGGCCACTGCTACACCGGCGGACTTGAACTCGCGCTCGGCTGTGACCTCTTGATCGGCAGCGAATCCGCTCGATTGGGCGATACCCACGGCCAGTGGGGTCTGGTGCCGGTCTGGGGGATGTCGGTGCGACTCCCCGAACGCGTCGGCCGATCCGCTGCCAAGGAGCTCATGTTCACGAGTCGCCGCATCGACGCCCATGAAGCTGCGCGGATCGGGCTGATCGACAGAATCGTCGCCGACGACGAACTCGACGCAACCATCGAGTCGCTGACAGCCGAGATCAGGGCCAACTCGCCGGGCACGAACCGTATCGTCAAGCAACTGCTCGCCGATCGCAACGAACGCACTCGTAGCGAGGCGCTGCGCAGTGAGCGAACCCTTCCCCTCGGTAGGCCCGACGACATGGCCGACCGTATGCGGGCGGGCGGTCGCTGAGCCCGTAACCTTCGAGGCATGAGCGATCGCTACACCCTCGTCTCTGCCGACTGTCATGCCGGCGCCGACCTGATCACCTACCGGGATTACCTCGAGTCCGACTACCACGCCGATTTCGACGCATGGGCCTTGGGTTTCGACAACCCGTGGGAAGACCTGACCGATGAGTCGAAGATTCGTAACTGGGACAACGAGGTCCGTCAGCGCCAGCTCGAGGCGGATGGCCTCGCCGGTGAGATCGTCTTCCCCAACACCATTCCCCCGTTCTTCCCGTCGGGGTTACTGGTCTCGGGCCCGCCGCGCACGGCCGAGGAGCTCGACCAGCGCTGGGCCGGTCTGCGGGCCCACAACCGTTGGCTCGCCGAGTGGTGTCAGGATCTTCCCGGTCGCCGCGCCGGGCTCGCCCAGGTTTTTCCCAACGACGTTGACGCGTCGGTAGCCGAAATCCACTGGGCCGCCGAGCGGGGCCTGAAGGGGATCCTCTTCCCGGCGATTCCACCCGACGCCGACGTACCCAAGCTCTGGACCGACGTCTACGACCCGATCTACCGGGCCTGTGAAGAGACCGGCCTCTCGGTCAACCAGCACGGCGGAAGTGGTATCCCCGACTACAGCACCGCCTCGATCAAGAACTTCCTGATGATCATGGAGGTGCCGTTCTTCGCGAACCGGAGCCTCTGGCACATCATCCTCTCCGGCGTCTTCGAACGCTTCCCAACGCTCCAGTTCGTGATGACGGAGCAGCGCACCGGCTGGGTGCCCGACACGCTGAAGAAGATGGATGGCGTCTGGCACGCCTTCAACCACGGCGGGGTCGGTGAACTCCGCATGGACGGCAACACCCTGAAACGCTCTCCGTCGAGCTATTTCGAAACCAACTGCACGATGGGGGCCAGCTTCCCTTCGCGCGACGAGGCGGACGCGATCGCTGCGCTCGGTGTCGACAACGTGATGTGGGGCTCCGACTACCCCCATCGCGAGGGCACCTACCCCGACTCGGTGAAATCGCTTCGCCACGTCTTCCACGACTGGGACCCGGCCGACCTCCACAAGTTGTTCGGTGGCACCGCGGCGAAGCTCTACGGTCTCGACATCGAACCGATGGCGGCGCTGGAACTCGGTCCTACCGTCGACGAGATCGCAACGCCGCTCGAAACCCTCCCCGACAACCCGAGCATGGCGTTCGGTCGCCGGTTCTGATGCCGACTGGACCGGTCGACAGCTACTACGACCTGCTGAGCCTCATTCACGAGGCCCGACGGCCTGAACTGTACGTCGAGATCGGTGTTCACAAAGGCGACTCGCTCTCATTCGCTCGACCCGAAACACGCGTCGTCGGGGTCGATCCGGAGCCGAAGATCGAGAAAATCCCCAACAATTGCACCATCGTTGCCCAGACGAGCGACGACTTCTTTGCGAACCCCGAAGCACTCGGCGGCGAGTTGATCGACCTGTCATTCGCCGATGGTCTGCACTGGTGGGAGCAGACGCTACGCGACGTGGCGAACCTCGAACACCACACGTCGCCCGACGGCGTGATCCTGATCCACGACTGCAACCCACGCGACGAGATCACCGCCGAACGTGAACGCACCACCGTCTTTTGGTCGGGGGACGTGTGGAAGACCGTGGTTGCGCTCCGTCGCTACCGACCCGACCTCTCCGTCGTCACCGCCGACGTTGCGCCGACAGGGCTCGCAATCGTGACCGGTCTCGACCCGACCAACGAGGTGCTGTTCGATCGCTACGACGAGATCGTCGCCGACATCGACCAGCTCGGATGGGCTGACCTCGAGTCGCGCGGCCGAGGCGAGATGCTTGGCCTCATCCCCACTGACTGGGAGGCGCTCGGGCCGATCGTGGCCTGACTTCGATTACTGATCGAACCCCTCGCTCGCCTGCACCGCTCTCACGTACCCGATCACTGCCGTCACGTCGTCGGCGCTCAAACCTTCGATCGCCGGCATCGCGCCGAACGTCCAGTGATGCTGTGGGACACCATTGCGAATCGCTCGGCGGAACGACTCGTCGGGATGATGATTCGGCTCGTACACGATCGACAGATGGGACGGACCCCGATCGCTTCCTCGCAGATCGTCACCGTGGCACGACGCACACGCTTCGGCATACACCTCGGCACCACGGCCAGGATCGATAGGTCCGGCGACGCTCGCCGTATCGCCGCTTCCGCACGCCGAGGCCAACAACGCGAAAGCCCAAGGCAAGGCAGAGAATCGGAGCCTCACGTCGCAGCACCCATCAGCACTGCCGCCGCTGCGACCACGACGGCGAGGACGACAGCTTCGGCAGTAACCGTCGATCGGAAATGCCGAGCCAACGCCGAGTCATGCGGGGTGGCCTCCAGCGCAGGAATCACCACTCGATGGTTGTAGGCGCCGAAGCAGCCGGCGATCAAGACGAGAACCGTCTTCGCCATCAAGGTGCGGCCCCAGTCGCTCGACCAGAGCTGTGACGGGGCGTCAAGAACAGTCACCGTCAGGGCAACGCCTGCAACTCCTGCTGCGACGACCGCGACCGACGCGACCACGGAGAACCGAACGGCGAGCGCGAGGGCGTCGAGATCTCGGCCTCGACGTCGGCGGTCGGTCAACACGGCAGCCAGCATCACCACTCCACCAGCCCAGACCGCACCTGCGGCGACATGGATAACGTCAGCGACCGCCGTCAAAAGACGACTTCCTTCCGTGACGGTATGCCCGTCAAAGCTATGGGCCACAACCACTGCAGCGGCGCCGACGACAGCACCGATCGAGGTGGACGTCGCCGCCCATGTCACCTCTTCTCTACCGGCTGGGGGTGCATACGGCGGCTCTGATCCTGCCTCACCGGGTGGTCGACCGATCGCAGCGGCCACTCCGGCCCCGAGTAGGGAACGAAACGCAAGCGCAGGATCCGGCGCTTCGGAGGCCGACACGATGTCGAACCGCACGCCGGTGACAATCAGGCCTGCGCCCAAAAGCCGGAGGCCGACTGCAATGCCGAAGTCTGAGCCGACGGTGTCACGAATAGCGCCGTACGAGACGGCCGACCCCCAATCGCCACCGCCGGCGATGACGACCTGCGAAACCAGTTCACCCAACGCTCCGATCCCAACCAGCAGCCCCGAGCGGCGAACCCAATGCAGGATTCGCAAGACTTCACTGCGTTCACCCCGAAGAGCTGTGGCGGCAAATACCAGCCCTCCAATGGCGGTAACCGTCCCGACGAGCGCGAGGAACCGAGCCACGGCTGCGACACGCCCCGGACCGGACGGTGAACTCGACGGTTCCAGAAACTCCTCGAGCCCCTCGTTCGTGGTGGCGGGCAAGCCACCCGTGGCGCTCACCGCCGGTTCGGCCACGGATGCGTCGCTGACCCCGTTCGGTGCCGCAGTAACCGTGAAGCTGAAGCTTCCTTCGATCGGGTGGGAGTCTGGCGCCACGACGGTCCACCGAACCCCGATCATCCCCGGGCCAAGCGCCGGGTCGAACTGCAAGAACCAGGTCTTGCCATCATCGGTCGAGCGTTCGGTCGGTTCCCGCTGCGTTCCGTTGGCATCGAGGACCAGGAAACCCTCACCGGTAGGTTCCGCTTCGCCGGTGAAGACGAGGATGATGGTTTCGACCGGATCGGTCACCTCGGTTCGATCTGCGGGATCGGATGACTCGAATCCGGTGTGAGCAGAAACAGGCTTCGCGATGAGCAAGAGGAGGACCGAGGCAGCGAAGGCCAACATCGCGCCGGATCGAAGACTCGTTGCGGCGGCCACGCCGGTACCGTAGCGACTCGCCTGTGCTGGAGCGGCGACGATTCAGCCAATCGGGCTGCGCCTGCCATCAGCCTGGACCAAACTGGCGGCCATGAAGCTCGTGAGCGCGACGCCGTACATTGTCAGGACCCCGAAACCACACCTCGGCGGACACAAGTGGTTCTTCGTGAAGCTCGAGACCGACAACGGTCTCGTCGGCTGGGGTGAGTGTGCCGTGCTGTGGTCGATGATGGGCATGGAGGACACCTTCGAAGCGATCGTCAACGATGCCTTCGAGCGATACCTGCTCGACGAGACACCGATCGACCGCCAGATGCTCACCAAGCGGATGTATGGCGGCATGACCGCGCAGAACCCTGGACTCTTCACAGCGGGTGTGATCAGCGCGTTCGACGTTGCGCTTTGGGACCTCACCGGGAAGTTCTACGAGGCACCGATCTGCGACTTGCTCGGCGGCAAATTCCGGGATCGAATCCGGACCTACACCTACATCTACGACCCCGATGCACTCGAAGCGGGCGAGTCCGACGACTTCGCAGACCGATGGTTGGGGGGTATCGACGGCATCGCTGAGGTCGCAAAGAAGCTCGTCGACCGTGGGTTCACCGGCCTCAAACTCGACCCCGTCGAGTTCCACGGCACCAGCACTCTCCCGTTGACCCCCTACGAGCTCTCGATGGAGCAGTACGACACTGCGGCTCGCACGATCGAGGCGATCCGCGACGCCATCGGCACTCGGGCCGACATTCTCATCGGCACCCACGGTCAAACCACACCGTCATCGGCTCGGCGCCTCGCCAAACTCCTCGAGCCGTACAACCCACTCTGGCTCGAAGAGCCATGCCCCCCCGAGAACGTCGACGAGATGGTTCGAATCGCCCAGTCGACCACGATCCCGATCGCGACAGGTGAGCGGCTCGCCTTCAACGACTTTCAGCCGTTGTTCGCCGCAGGGGCCTGCCACTTCGCACAACCCGACCTCGGTGGATGCGGCGGGATCACTGCAGCTCGCGAGATCGCGGCGATGGCCGAGGCTCACTACGTGCTGATGGCCCCACACGTGTGGGGTGGGCCGATCATCACCGCTGCCGCACTGCAGCTCGACGCCGCCATCCCGAACTTCTTGATCCAGGAGAGCATTTACACGTCGAACCTCTTCTTCGACGAGATCGTGGAGGAACCGTTCGTCTGGGACGACGGAGATTTGCTCGTTCCTGACCGTCCCGGTCATGGCATCAATCTCGTCGAGGAGAAACTGCTCGAGCACAAGGCACGCCACGGCCTTCGGCGCCGCTCCTGAGCTAATCTCCCGCTCGTTCTGGACAGCGAGAGCCGCACACCGAGGGGATCAACATGCCACAGACCGTCAAGGGCGTCGTCGCCATGCAGAAGGACGCACCGGTCACGATCGAAAACATCGTCATCCCCGATCCGGGACCGGGCGAGGCGGTCGTCGCCGTCAAGGCCTGCGGCGTGTGCCACACCGACCTTCACTACCGCGAGGGCGGCATCAATAACGAGTTTCCTTTCCTGCTCGGACACGAGGCCAGTGGTGTCGTCGAGTCGGTCGGCGAAGGAGTCACCGACGTCACACCCGGTGACTTCGTAATCCTCAACTGGCGGGCCGTGTGCGGCACCTGTCGCAGCTGCCTGAAGGGCAAACCGCAGATCTGCTTCTCGACGTATAACGCCACCCAGAAGATGACCCTCGAGGACGGGACCGAGCTGTCCCCTGCACTGGGAATCGGCGCCTTCGCCGAGAAGACCCTCGTGGCCTCCGGCCAGTGCACCAGGGTCGACCCCGAGACCCGCCCGGCTGCAGCAGGCCTTCTCGGTTGTGGGGTGATGGCCGGCATCGGAGCCGCCATCAACACCGGCGGCGTGAGTCGCGGTGACAGCGTTGCCGTGTTCGGCTGCGGTGGTGTAGGCGACGCTGCCATCGCCGGCAGCGTGCTCGCCGGTGCGTCCACGATCATCGCCGTCGACATCGACGATCAGAAACTCGAGTGGGCGAAAGGGTTCGGTGCGACGCACACGATCAACTCGGCCAACGAGGACGCAGTGGAGAGGATTCGTGATCTCACCGACGGCAACGGTGTCGACGTTGCGATCGAGGCGATCGGTCTACCCGAGGTCTACAAACAGTGTTTCGAGGCACGCGACCTGGCCGGCACGGTCGTACTCGTTGGCGTGCCCCGACCCGACATGGAACTCACGCTGCCGTTCCTTGACGTGTTCGGCCGCGGCGGTGCTCTCAAGTCGAGCTGGTACGGCGATTGCTTGCCCAGTCGCGACTTTCCGATGCTGATCGACCTGTACCAGCAGGGCCGACTCGACCTCGACAGGTTCGTGAGCGAGATCATCTCGCTCGACGGCGTCGAGGAGGCGTTCCACAAGATGGAACGCGGTGAAGTACTGCGTTCCGTCGTCGAGATCTGACCGTCCGGTGTCCATCGAACTCGTCACGACCACCGGCATCTTCGCTCTCGACGGCGGTGAGTGGGAGGTCGAGAACAACATCTGGCTCGTCGGCGATGATCGCGAGGTGATGATCTTCGACGCCGCCCACGACCATCGGCCCATCGTCGACGCGGTCAATGGCCGCAATGTCACCGCCATCGTGCTCACCCACGGTCACAACGACCACATCAATGCAGCAGAAGCACTGCGCGACACAGTCGACGCACCGATCCTGCTGCACCCTGACGACCGGATGCTGTGGAACATCGTCTATCCCGACTCGACTCCGGACGGCGACCTCATACCCGGTACGACGATCTCCGCCGGTGGGCACGAGGTCGCCATCATTCACACGCCGGGGCACTCGCCGGGATGCTGCTGTTTCCACGACGTCGGCGCAGGCCGACTGGTCTCTGGCGACACCCTTTTTTGCGGTGGCCCGGGGGCCACCGGGCGCAGCTACAGCGATGAACCCACGATCCTTCGTTCGATTCGTGATCGACTCCTCAACTTGCCAGGTGACACGGTCGTTCACACCGGGCATGGCGACACGACGGCCATCGACGACGAGCGCGAACGCGTCCTGGACCGCATCGCCGAACTCGGAGTCGACTGACGTCTCGACCGCACTACGGTCACCCCATGACCGACGGGCACTTCGCAACGAGCACACCGGGTCGCGAGATCAGCACCTTCATCCGCGAGAACGGCTACGCGATCGTCGATGACGCCGCCGATACCGCCGTGATGGACCGGCTCGCCAGCGAGGCAGCACCCTTCGTCGAGGCGTCGGCACACGGTCGTGACATCTACGACGGCCGCCACACACGGCGAACGGGCGCGCTCGTCGCCCGCTGCCCGGCAGCACGTGAACTGGTCATGCACCCAATCGTCAGGGCGGTCGTCGACGACTTCCTGGGCCACTCGACGACCTACCAGCTCCACCTCACCCAGCTGATCACCATCGAGCCGGGGGAGACGAAACAGAAGCCCCATCGCGATCAGATGGCATTCGACTTCTTCTCGTTCCCAGCCGACTACCACGTGCAGTGCAACACGATGTGGGCGCTCACCGACTTCACCGCTGCAAACGGCGCAACCCACATTGCGCCGGGAACAAGTGGCATGGCCGATGCTGAAGCAGAGCAGATCGAAGAGATCCAGGCGACGATGCGGCGCGGGTCGGTGTTGTTCTACGACGGCAAGGTCCTCCACGGCGGTGGGGCGAACACGAGCGACCGGCCTCGCCAGGGAGTGAACATCACCTACGCAGTCGGCTGGGTTCGCCAGGAAGAGAACCAGTACCTCGCGTGCCCGCCCGACGTTGCGCGTTCCCTCGACGACGACCTCCTCAAGATGATCGGGTACCAGCAAGGGGCGTTCGCGTTGGGCTACGTCGGCGATCAGATCGATCCACTGGCGGCACTACGCGGGTCGAGGGAAAAAGTGAAGACCGTCGAAAACTTTCGGCAATCAAACGACTCGTTCCAGACGTTTGTCGACGATCTGGACCGGTGATGCACCCCAGCGAGCGTGTCTACACCCGCTGGCCCGAGGTCGAAGGCTATTGCACCCCGCTCAGCGCTCCGGCCGGCAGTCCCATCGAGTTGCGAGCTGCGAGCAGAGCCCGGACCTTCTCGGTTCGGGTAAGCCGTTGGGCGCTCAATCCCGAGGTTGTTTGGGCTGCGGAGGGTCTACGAGCCGATGATCATCCGGTCTGCGAGCGTGCGTGGGAAACCGGTTGTGGATGGCCGGTCACGGTGGAAATCCCGACCGACGGCTCATGGCCGTCTGGCTTCTACGAGGTCACGCTGCATGCTGACGGAATCGAGGGCCCCGCAGCCACCAGCCAGGCCTTCTTCGTTCTGCGGGCCACACGGCCTCGTCATCGCGCCCTCCTGACGCTGGCGACAAACACCTACAACGCGTACAACCAGTGGGGCGGCCGGTGTCTCTACAGCGGCGGCAACACGATGTCGTTCGAACGACCACTCGAGCGGGGCTTCATCCGTCGCCCGATCGACGAGACCGGCTTCGATGGAAGGATCACCAACATCGAGACACCCGGTGACCCAACCCACCGGCGGATGATCGAGTATCAGGAGCGCTTCGACATCCCGCTGTGGACCGGATCGAGCAGCTTCTGGAACTGGGAACGCCGATTCATCGAGTGGGCCGAACGTGAGGGCTTCGCGTTCGACGTTGCTGTCAACGCCGATATCGAAGATCCGGCGACCCTCGACGGCTACGACGTGATGCTGTCGGTCGGTCACGACGAGTACTGGTCGCGGCCGATGCGCAACTCGATCGACACCTTCGTCGACAACGGCGGCCGCTGGGCCATCTTCTCCGGGAACACCTGCTTCTGGCAGGTTCGTCTCGAGGGGCATCAGATGGTGGCACACAAGGGTCGAGCCCATCTTGACGACCCGGTCCGACAGACCGACCGGCATCATCTGCTCACGACCTGCTGGTGCGATCCGGCGATCGGTCACCCCGAAGCGACAACGACCGGACTCACCTTCAGTCGAGGCGGCTACCACCGGATCGGTAAGGCGGTCGAGCACGGCACCGGGGCGTACGAGGTCCATCGGCCCGACCACTGGGTGTTTGAGGGCACCGGTCTCGGGTCCGGCGACCTTCTTGGAGCGGGGCACTTCATTGTCGGATACGAGGTCGACGGCTGCGCCCTCGACCCTGGGAGTCATCCTCCACGCCCGACGGGGGAAGACGGTGCACCAACATCACTCGAGATTCTCGCCACTGCACCGGCACGGTTGATGTCGATTACCGATGACCGTTGCGAGCCGCCTCCGCTGCTGTGGAACAACCTCCGGCCACCTGGCGAGCTCGAGTCGATGGCTCGGACGCTCTTCGGTGACATGTCGACCGAGAGCACAGCAAAACTCGAGGTCGGCCACGCGGTCATGGGGATCTTTCGTCGCGGAGAAGGGGAGGTCTTCAACGCCGGCACGGCCGACTGGTGCTACGGCCTCGACGCTGACCCGAGAATCCGACGAGTCACGGCGAACGTACTCCGCCGGTTCGGCGTCTGATCAGAGCGCAAATGACCGGCCGGACACGCTGACCCGAGAACCGATGAGCTCGGATCGGCACGCATCGGCGGCAGCAGCTGCGTCATCGAGCGCGGCGACCGCCCGCAACCCCGAGTCGAGGTCAATGATCGCTGCAATACGTTCGCCAGCGACTGTGTAGGCGGCGATTGCGCCGCAATCCGACGGGTTCTCGTCGAGAGGCACGACTGTCGATGCGGCAGTTGCGTCGTCGACAAGGTCACCGATCAGCACCCCGTCAGTGGGAGCATCGGTCGACCAAAGGGCAAGGCCGGGCTTCGTCAGCAGGCCGCTGACGGCCGTGACGAGGCCAAAAGCGCCCGGGTCGGCCCGAAGACGGCCGACCATGGCGGCAGTCGCCTGGAAGACAAAGTTGTTGAACGGGCCTCCTGCGAACGTCATACCGCCGGTGATCGTGGCCGGCGCTGCAGGGTCGAGGCCGAGTTCAGCCTGCTGTACACGCACAGCAGCCGGGAAACAGGAGTACAGCTCGACGTGCTCGATGGTCGGGAGAGGGCGACCGGTGTGGGTCTCGGCGGCGCGGCCCAAAACCGCCATCGCCGGCCAACGGTGCAAGCCGGCTCGGCGGGACAGCGACAGCGACAGCGACGATTCCAACCCGACGTGGGGGAACACCCGCCGCTCGAGATCGATGGCACAGGTGTCAGCCGTCTCGGTCGACGTGATCACGAACGCTGCAGCCTGATCGACCGACCACTGGCTGTTGTGCCATTTGTTGTAGGGGAAGGCGAGCATGCGGTTCGCATCGCTCGATTCGCGGATAACTGCCGCCGACATGGGACCGGGGAACGCCGCCTTCGGGTTGGTTTGTGCGACCTCGTTGAAGCCCGCCCACATCGCAGCGATGTCGTCGCGGTGCTCGTCAAGTGTCCACCCGTTCGCCGCCCGCCGGGCACTGTCGATCAGGGCGTACTGTTGCACGGGCAACACCGCCCCAATCTCGACTTCGGGCCGCGCCACGATCTCTCCGGCCGGGGCGACCAGTTCGTCGGCCTTGGTGAACGGCTTGGGTCGCGCCAGCGTCACATCAGTCCGGCGGGCAAGATCGTCTCGTCGCTTCGTTTCGGCTCCAGCCACCACGACGGCTCGAGCCTCACCGCGTCGAACCGCCTCGATCGCTCGCGAGACGAGCGTCTGCTGCGGAATGCCGACCTGATAGGTGACCGACCGAGCGTCGGGCGTGCCAAGGGCACGCGCAATCCGTTGGGCCCCGTCGCTC
>Ga0222718_10003165_pt1 | contig 14262 bp, 11 predicted proteins | sample C33_27DmetaG_FD_165045 | JGI IMG/M metagenome (GOLD analysis project Ga0222718, IMG submission 165045) | Estuarine water microbial communities from San Francisco Bay, California, United States - C33_27D | ecosystem: Environmental > Aquatic > Marine > Unclassified | place: USA: California... | reverse complement strand
CTTTAAAAAGACTATTTTCGTATACCTTTAGATTTAAATTTTCATTTATCTTAAGCATCTTTGGATTTATTCTTTTTGCTGCAGCAGACATTGCTGCTGTTGAATGGATTAGAAGAATTATTGAGTACATTAATTCTGATCAAGATGATTTCAGCATATATCTTGTACTGGCATTAACCTTTATCGCAATGGGAAGAGGCGCAGGCTTTTTTATTGGCAACTATTTTATGTCCAGGGTTGGTTTTGGCATCGTGCATGATCTAAGGTCTGAGTTATTCTCAAAACTGATTAATCTTCCTAAGAATTTCTTTGATCAAAACCAATCAGGTCAACTGATTAATAGAATTACTTTTACTACTACCCAAGTTTCGGGCGCCGCTTCAAACGCTATAAAAACTTTTGTAAGAGAAGGATTTCTTCTTGTTGGTCTATTAGCTTATATGCTTACCTTGAACTGGAAGTTAACGCTTCTCTTACTAATTACAACACCTTTTATAGCGCTGATAGTGTATGTTGCTGGTCGTCGATTAAGAAAGCTAGCAAAGACAATTCAAACAGCTATGGGAGATGTAACTCACTTGGCATCGGAAGCCGTTGATGGGAACCTGGAAATTAAATCATTCAATGCTGAAAAATATGAAAAAGATAGATTCTTCTCTGCCAATGCTGCAAATAAAAATCAAAATTTAAAGCTTGAAGCAACTAGTAATTTAGCCACACCTATTATTCAGCTTCTTGTTTCTATTTCATTATCTATCGTTGCTTATTTTGCGTTAGGCTCACAACTTGGTATAGAGCTTAGTGCTGAAGATTTTGTTGCTTTTATAACTGCAGCAGGATTAATGGCAAAGCCAATTAGGCAACTTTCAAATATTAATGCTGTAATTCAAAAAGGATTAGCGGCAGCTGTAGAAATCTTTGATCAATTAGATGCTAAAGAAGAAGATGATGCGGGGGAGTTAGAATTAGATATCGTAGGAAATATCAGATTTTCCGATGTGTCTTTTGCCTACAATACCAAAGAATCTGTCCTAAATAATTTAAATTTTGTAATTATTCAAAATGAAACAGTTGCTATTGTCGGAAAATCTGGATCAGGTAAGTCTACGATTGCTAATTTGATTTCAAGATTTTATTCTGATTACTCAGGGAAAATCTCTATAGATGATGTGAGCATTTTGGATTATCAACTTTCTCATCTTCGAAAATCTATTTCAATAGTCAATCAATCACCCACCTTATTTAATGACACAATTGAAAAAAATATTGCTTATGGTGATAGCGACATTGATCAGGCAAAATTAAAAGAGGCAGCTGAAATCTCTGGTTGTAATGAGTTTATTTCGAGACTGCCTGAAGGTTTTAAATCTGAAATAGGAGATGATGGCGTCTTGTTATCTGGCGGCCAAAGACAAAGAATAGCAATAGCTAGGGCGTTTTATAAAGATTCACCAATCATAATATTAGATGAGGCTACCTCAGCTCTAGACAATGAATCTGAATTAATTGTGCAAGAGGCAATAGAGCAATTAATAAATAATAGAACCACAATTGTTATTGCTCATAGACTTTCCACTATTGAAAATGCAGACAAAATTTTAGTTTTAGATAATGGTTCAGTTGTAGAGTCAGGCACTCATGATGAGTTACTGGGTCAAGATGGAATTTATAAGAGCCTTTATCAAAATAAATTTAATGATTCTGAAAACTCACAAAAGCAATCAAGAAAATCTGCTGGCCAGGAATTCCTTCCGACATTCACAGAGGAGCCAACTCAACAAGGCTATTTAATTGATGCCTGGTATAACAAAAGCTTTTGGTTGTATATTTTAGCTCCACTTACATTTATATTTTCTGCTTTAGCAAATGCGCGAAGGAATTCTTACATAAAAAACCCTAAAAAAGTTTGGGATTCTCCTAAACCTATTATTGTTGTAGGTAATATTTCTATGGGCGGTACTGGCAAGACTCCTTTAGTTAAATTTATTGCAAATGAGTTAACTAAACGCGGTTTCAAACCAGGTTTAGTAAGTAGGGGATATGGTGGTAAATATTCTGGGACCCTTGAAGTTACTCCTGAAACTACCTACAAACAAACGGGAGATGAAGCGCAAATTCTAGCTAAATTAAACGTTCCTTTTTTTATTGATAAAAATAGATCAAGGGCAGCTAGAACACTACAAGAAAAACATGATGTTGATGTAATTATTTCTGATGATGGACTGCAACATTATGCGATGGGTAGAGATATTGAAATTGCTGTAATTGATGGCGCAAGAAGGCTTGGAAATGGCTTAGCATTTCCTGCAGGTCCGCTAAGAGAGCCAAAGTCTAGATTATCGGAGGTTGATTTTATTGTTAATAATGGCGGTCCCACTGAAGGAGACGAGATTTTGATGACTCTCAGTCCTGCCAAGTTTGTTCACTTAAATTCTGGCAAAGAGTATTCGGTAGATAAGTGGCCCATGCATAATCAAGTCCATGCAATTGCAGGTGTTGGTAATCCGAATAGGTTTTTTGATTTACTCTTAAGGCTGGGATTTGAATTTGATAAAAACCCATTTCCTGATCATCATAAATACAATAAAAGGGACTTATATTACCTTGATCATCTACCCATTCTAATGACTGAGAAAGATGCTGCTAAATGCAAACATTTCAAAAACTCAAAGATTTGGTATCTTACAATAGAGTCAAAAATAGAATCTCAGTTTGTTGATAGGCTTGAGGAGAAGTTAAATGATAGATAAGGATATTTTAAATATTATGGGGTGCATTAGATGTAAGTCAAAACTTATTGATAAAGAGAATCATTTGGAGTGTTCTCAGTGCAATATTGGCTATCCAGTTGAAGACGATATCCCTAGAATGATTGAGGAAAGAATTTTCTCCTTGAATGACTGATTCTTTTGTAATTATTGTCCCGGCTAGGGCCGGCTCTACTCGTTTACCTAATAAACCATTAGCGCTGATTAATGAGAGCACTGTAATTTCTCGAATCATAGATTTAGCAAATTCATCTAATGCTGAAAGTGTTTATATTGCAACTGATAGCACAGATATAGCAGCGCATTGTAAATCTCGAGGTTCGAATGTTGTGATGACTTCATTAGATCATGTTTCTGGCATGGATAGAATTGCTGAAGCTGCAAAAATACTGGGTTTGCCGGATGATATCCCAGTCGTTAATCTGCAGGGAGATGAACCTTTCATGCCTTTAGAGATTATTAATCAACTACCTACGCTTTTAAGCGATGATTTTCCAATATCGACAGCATGTATAAAATTTACAGATAATATGGATATAAATAGCCCTCATGAGGTGAAGGTAGTTAGATCAGTTTCAAAAAAAGCTATGTACTTTTCTAGGTCCGTTATACCAAACTCACCTAATGAAGGCTCTCAAAATCATTTGAAGCATCTTGGGATATACGCTTATACCAATAAAACCCTTCAAGCATTAAGTGCACTCAAGCCAACTGCAAATGAAGAATCAGAGAAATTAGAGCAATTACGTTTTTTAGATAATGGATTTGATATCTTTGTTCAAGATTTTAAATGTGAAGCTCCTATTGGTATTGATACTCCCGAAGATTTAGAAGCTGCGAGAGCATTTGCAAAGAAGAATGATTGATTATGCTTATTCCTAACTCTTTAGGCTTATCAGTAAAAGCAAAAAATTTCTTAAGAATAGACACTTATGAGGATTTATCTGAATTACATTCAATCAAAGATAACTCGATATTAATTCTTGGGGCTTGTACAAATGTAATATTGAACAATGATATTAATAAAACTATTGTTCAAGTTAATTTTAAAGATATAACAATGTGTGAAGATTACCTTTCAGTAGGTGGAGGAGTAGATTGGACTGATTTTATTGAATACTGCTTAAACAATAATTTATACGGAATAGAAAATTTAACTCACATTCCTGGATCTGTGGGTGCCGCACCTGTTCAAAATATTGGTGCATATGGAGTTGAGGTCAGTTCATTTATTCATAGTGTTGAATGTTTTAATTTGCTTACAGAGCAACAAGAAATCATTACAAAGAAAGAATGTAAATTCGAATATCGAAATTCAATCTTTAAGTCAAAAAATTATATTATATTAAAAGTTAATTTTATTTTTCATAAAAGATTTACACCTAATTTAAGTTACCCAGCACTAGCTAATTATTTAATAGATAATTCTATTGATCAAAATTCTCTTACCCCACAAATGTTATCTGACTCTGTAAGAAGCATAAGAAATTCAAAATTGCCTGATCCGCTGTTAGAGCCAAATGTCGGCAGTATTTTTAAAAATCCTTTAGTAAAAACCAATAATTTTGATAGAAATTTTTTACTTGGGCATAGGTGGGAGCAAGACAATGGAATGACTAAACTGAGTGCAGCTAGACTAATCGAGCTTATCAAGCCTGAATTAATCATCCCCAAAACTTTGCGAATCTATGAGCACCACTCACTGGTAGTTATCAATAATGGTAAAGCATCATTTGATGATGTGACAAATTTGCTAAATCAGATTGGACTAAAAATATTTAATAAATTTAATATTGAATTAGAAATTGAGCCTGAGATTATTTCATCATGATCTTCTTTTCAGCAGCTTTAGCTCATTTATTAGCCGTAATGTCACCAGGTCCAGATACTGCCATTATTTTTCATCAATCGTTTGCTAAAGGTAGAACCCAAGGAATTCTTACAGCTGTAGGCATTGGTTTTGGTATATTTATTCACTGTTTATTTGCTATTTCTGGGATTACATTATTAATTTACAGCTCTGAAGAAGCCAAGTTTTTTGTTAAATGTTTGGGGGCTTTATATTTACTTTATCTTGGAATTAGCTTTTTTATTTCAAAAAAATCATCTAAATCTGATGAAACAAAGGTCATATTCAAAAATTCTTTTGTGATTGGTTTGGTGACTAATTTATTAAATATAAAAGCATTTTTATTTACTGTATCTTTGTTCTCTTTTATCAATCTTGATCCAAGCTCGTTAATGTCCATCATCTATTTGTTATATTTCCCACTCATTACTGCAGCATGGTTTTCCTTTGTGACTTATGCATTAACTCATCACTCAATGGGTAATATATTTAATAAGCATTCTGATAATATCCAGTTTGCTTCATCAGCCTTTATTGCTGGATTAGGACTATTAATTTTATTGCAAACTTTGTATGGACTTCTCTGATCTCTTGCAATCTATTAACTCAATTGAGGAGGAGTATCCTCCTGTACATCTTTGGAATCCAGATTTATGTGAGGGTGTCGAGATGAAAATTGATAGGGAGGGTAATTGGTTTTATCAAGGTTCAATCATTGGCAGAGACAAACTAAAAATCCTATTTTCTAGGATTTTAAAACTTGAAGAGGGCAAATATTTTTTGGTTACCCCTGTAGAAAAAATACCTGTGACAGTAGACCTAGCTCCATACATGATCGTTGATTATGAGGTCGATTCAGATCATAAAAATATTATTTTAAAAACAAATTTAAATTTATCTATACCCCTTGATAAAGACCATAATCTAGAACTTAGGAACATAGGCGATGAACAGATTCCATTTGTGCATGTCAGAAATAATATTGAGGGATTTATATCTCGCTCTGTATATTATTCATTGATAGAAATTGCACTCAACCAAGATAACGGTTCTTTAGACCGGCTAACGCTAAAAAGTTTTGATTGCGACTTTAATCTAGGACAAACAATATGAATACAGGATTAAAAGATTTAGGGAGTGATTAATTAGTTAGATTCGCTATCGATCCATTCATTGATATATTTTTCTAGAATATCAAGCGGCAGGGCACCCCTTTTTAGTACCTCATGATGAAAATCCTTAATATCAAAGTTGTCTCCTAATTCAGCTTCTGCCTTGGCTCTCAATTCAAGTATTTTCAGCTGGCCAATTTTGTAGGCAAGCGCTTGCCCAGGCCAATTGATGTATCTATCAACCTCATTCATTACATCTTGTTTGGTTTTTGCAGAATTATCCAGGAAATAATTTATTGCGTCTTGCCTACTCCAATCAAAGTAGTGCATTCCCGTATCTACAACAAGTCTTATTGCTCGCCACATATCATATGTCAGTTGACCAAATCTAGAATAAGGATCTTTATATAATCCTAGATCATACCCAAGCCTCTCACTATAAAGACCCCAGCCTTCAACAAAGGCAGTAATACCGCCATACTTTCTAAAATTAGGCAAATCTAATTCCATAGCTAAGGCTATTTGAAGATGGTGTCCTGGCATTGCCTCATGGACACTAAGGACTTCTATTTCATATTTTGGTCTAACCTCAGGGCGATATAAGTTTACATAGTAATAACCTGCTCTTGATCCATCTGCTGCAGGTCGCTGATAGTATGCTGTAGTTGTATCAGGCGCGCTTTCCATTGGAATGGGTTTTAACCCATACGGTATTGATGGCAGCACTTTAAAGAGCTTGACTAGCTCTGGGTCAATTCTTTTTGATGTTGCGAGATATGACTCAAAGAGTCTTTCAGATGTCTCATAGTAGAATTTAGGATTAGTACGCAAGTCATCTAGGAAAGATTTAAATGTTCCCTCCCATTTAACCTCTTGAATTATGGCATCCATTTCATCTCTAATTCTGGCAACTTCAGCTAAACCTATGTCATGAATTTCTTTTGGTGTCAGGTTTGTGGTTGTAAATTTCCTAGCTAAGAATTCATAATATTCTTTCCCATTCTGAATTTCTTTAATACCAATTGAGGTTCTGCAGGCTGGCAGGTATTCATCCTTAAAAAATCTATGAAGTTTTAAATAAGCAGGAATGACTTTTGATTTAATAACCTTAAGAGCTTGTTTTTGAATCTCTTCAGTTTCAATCTTATTAATTGATCGATCCATCTGGAGAAATGTTCTATAGAAAGGGCTATCTTTTGGTTCTACAAAAGCTTGAAGCTCGATCTGCTTATAAACTTTTTGCATTAGAAATCTTGGAGGAACTATGTCTTCGGCAATACCTATTTTTCCCTTTTCAATTGCTGCATCGACCAATACATCTATTTTTGAAATCCTTTCTATCCAATCTAAATAGTGTTGCTTATTTCTGAGAGGAACTATGCTGGTAGTTTCATGCTGCAGCTGAATACCACCCCTATGACTAAATGGAATTAAAAAGGTTTTATATGCATGAGATTCTATGGAATTTTCATATTGTTGCTTGAACAATAAGTAATTAACTTTATTTTCCTCAGTGAAATCACTTATATCTAACTCATCCAATTGATTAAGAATATTTAATTGATGTTGATGATCTGAGTAAATATTTTCTACTGAAGTATCAGACCATTCAGTATTTCGACTAAGATCACCCATGCTTGAAGCATAAATAGGATTATCATTAATAATTTTAGACCACTCTGAATCAAGCAAGGATTCAAATTTACTTTGCGAAGACCCAGGCGAGCAACTTACAATAAAAATTAATGCGGCAATTAGCTTAATATTGTCCATTACATATTTGGGTAATTTGGACCGCCAGTTCCCTCAGGTGTGATCCAGGTGATATTCTGTGATGGGTCTTTAATATCACACGTTTTGCAATGCACACAGTTTTGCCCATTAATTACAAATTCTGGCCCCGAGTCTTTTTCAACAACTTCATAAACCCCAGCAGGGCAATATCTTTGAGCTGGCTCTGCATATATTGGAAGATTTTGTAGGATTGGAATAGAAGAATCTTTTAATGTTAAATGGCATGGCTGATCTTCTTCATGATAGGTATTAGATAGGAAAACACTACTCAATTTATCAAAGCTAATTTTTCCATCTGGTTTTGGGTAATCAATCACAGGCATATCAGCTGCAGGTTTTAAGCAAGCATAATCTGGTGTTTTGTGATGCAAAGTAAAAGGTAAGTTGCCCCTAAAAATAAGTTGATCAATAGCATTAAAAGCCGCTCCTACTAGCGCACCAAATTTGTGAAACATTGGACCAAAATTTCTAGATTTATGAAGTTCTGTATGTATCCAGCTTCCTGCAATCATTCCATCAAATTCCAAAGCATCTCCAGAATCAATGTTATTAAAAATTGCTTCTGCAGCCAGCATTCCTGATTTCATCGCAGTATGGGAGCCTTTAATTTTTGAGAAATTAAGTGTCCCTGCATTATCTCCTATCAGGACTCCACCTGGGAATTCCATGCTGGGAAGAGACTGAATGCCGCCTTTAATCAGAGCTCTTGCTCCATATGTTAGTCTTTCACCACCTTCTAAGTAAGGTTTAATTGATGGATGTGTTTTCCATGTTTGAAATTCATCAAAAGGACTTAAATGAGGATTTTCATAATCAAGAGGGACCACATAACCTAGGTAGACTTCATTGTTATCAGCATGGTAAAGATAAGATCCAGCTGGAGTATTTTTTGCACTAGGCCATCCATTAGTATGTATCACTAATCCTTCTTCATGAACCTCATCTTTAATTTTCCAAACCTCTTTAAAGCCAATACCATAGTGCTGAGGATCTTTATCCTTATCCAATTCATATTTAGCTATAAGTTGCTTACCTAGATGACCACGACAACCCTCCCCAAAGATTGTATATTTGGCTTTAATATCTATTCCAGCTTCAAATCCAGGTTTTTGTTCACCATCTAGGCCAACCCCCATATCACCAGTTCGAACACCTACAACTTTGTCATTTTCGTATAGAATCTCGCTTGCTGGGAATCCAGGGAAGATCTCTATACCTAATTCTTCAGCTTGTGTTGCAAGCCAACGACAAAGATTTCCTAAACTTGTGACATAGTTACCATGGTTATTCATGGGAGGCATAACAAAAGAGGGGATAGAAATTCCAAATTTTTTAAAGAGAAACATTAATTTATCTTTTTTAACTGGAACATTTAACGGGCAGTTTTTGTCTTTCCAATCTGGAATTAATTCATTTAGGGCAGTTGGTTGAAAAACATTCCCTGAAAGAATATGCGCACCAATTTCAGAGCCTTTTTCAAGCAAGCATATTTCAAGCGGTTTGTTATTTTTCTTGGAAAGTTGCGCAAGTTTTATTGCTGCGCTTAATCCCGAAGGACCGCCTCCAACTATCACAACATCGTATTCCATTACTTCTCTTTCCATGAGCCAGCTCCCTCTTTTTTTAGTGGTAAAAAAACATTACAATTATATCCCTTACATAACTATCGAACGAATATTATTATATTAAAAATTGATAAATAATTATAACTAAATATAATAGTATCAAAATTAACGAGCCCTATATATATGAAAATAGTAGTACCCATTAAACGCGTTGTTGATTATAACGTGAAAGTTAGACCTCTTGGAGATCAATCAGATGTTGATCTTAATAATGTTAAAATGGCAATGAATCCTTTTTGTGAAATTGCCATCGAGGAAGCTGTTAGGTTAAAAGAGGCTGGCACAGCAACTGAAGTTATTGCTGTAACAGTTGGTAAATCAGACTCGCAGGAGCAGCTCAGAACTGCTTTAGCTTTAGGCGCTGATAGAGCAATATTAGTTGAAACAGACTCATTGCTTGAACCCCTAGCAATTGCTAAAGCATTATCAAAAGTTATTGAGGCTGAATCACCTCAACTTGTAATACTTGGTAAGCAAGCTATTGATGGAGACAACAATCAGACAGGCCAAATGCTTGCAGCTCTATTAGATTACGGTCAAGCAACTTTTGCCTCAGAAATTTCTATTGATGGGGATTCTGCTTCTGTTACTCGCGAAATTGATGGCGGTCTGCAAACTATTAAAGTTTCACTTCCAGCCATTATCACAACTGATCTACGATTGAACGAGCCACGTTACGCATCGTTGCCCAATATTATGAAGGCAAAGAAAAAAGAATTAGATGTCCAACCAATTGATGCCATGGGCATAGATACAGCACCTCGCATGGAATTACTTTCTGTTGAATTACCAGCCGCAAGACAAGAGGGTATTAAGGTTGAGTCAGTTGAAGAATTAGTTGGCAAATTAAAAAATGAAGCAAAGGTGATTTCATGAGTACATTAGTTATAGCAGAACACGATAATACGAATCTTAAGCCCGCAACACTTAACACTGTAGCAGCGGCAAATCTAATTGGTGGTGCAGTTCACATACTTGTAGCTGGCAATTCTTGTCAATCTGTAGCAGATGAAGCTGCAGCTGTTGATGGTGTCGAAAAAGTTATATTAGCTAATGACTCTGCCTACGAAAATCAATTAGCCGAAAGCACAGCAAATTTAATTAAATCAATTTCAGCTGATTACTCTCATATTCTCGCTCCAGCTACAACTTTCGGTAAAAATGTTTTGCCTAGACTCAGTGCATTACTTGATGTTCAACAAATTTCTGAAATTACTGAAGTCGTATCAGAGGATACTTTTAAACGTCCTATATATGCTGGTAGCTGCATTGCGACAGTTAAGTCTATTGATGCAACAAAAGTTATCACCGTGAGAGCTACTGCTTTTGATCCTGTAAATGCTAGCGGTGGATCTGCATCTGTTGAATCAATTTCAGCTGATGGGGTTTCTGGCTTATCTTCATTCCTAAATGAAGAGATAGCTCAAAGCGACAGGCCAGAGCTTACCGCTGCAGGAATTGTTATTTCTGGTGGGCGAGGCATGCAATCAGGAGATAATTTTCATCTCTTGGAAACTATTGCTGACAAGCTTGGAGCTGCGGTTGGTGCTTCAAGGGCAGCTGTAGATGCAGGATTTGTTCCAAACGATTATCAGGTTGGTCAAACAGGTAAAATTGTTGCTCCAGATCTATATATTGCAGTTGGTATCAGTGGAGCCATTCAGCATTTAGCTGGAATGAAAGATTCAAAAGTTATAGTTGCAATTAACAAGGACGAGGATGCGCCTATATTTCAAGTAGCTGATTATGGTTTGGTTGCTGATTTATTTAACGCCTTACCTGAGTTAGCTGATCAGCTTTAAGTTATTGATTTGTAGTTATATTGATGCCCAGCCTGTCAATATTTTGACTGGCAGAGCCATTAATAAGCTCACATTCTTTTGCCAGCAAACAATATCTCCATAGAACATAATCCTTATCTACGCCCATTCCCCCATGAAGGTGCTGAGCTGAGTAGCTAATTTTATGACATGCATTTCCTGCCCAAATTTTTGATATCAAAGCCTCGTTTTCACAATCAAGGTTGGTATTCAGGTTTATCGATGCCTGTTGATTAACAAGCCTGAGGCATTCAAGCTCTATAAAACAATCTGCAGCTCTATGTGATACAGCTTGAAAAGTTCCAATAACTCTTCCAAATTGCTCTCTTTCAGATGTATATCCCGCTATCAATGATGTCATTTTCTCAGTAACACCTAGCGCAATATAACTTCTCATCACCATGTTTAACTGAATGAGATATTTTAAAGCCTCTAAACCTCTACCTTTTTCATGAATAATAGATTCTACACCTACTTTTACTGAATCTAATTCAACCTTAAAAAGAGGGGTGTTAGCCGTGCTAGTTAACTCTGTTAGCTTAACTTGATCTGTATCAACTAGAACCAACAAAACACCCTCAATTGAGCTAGCTGAAATGAGAATACTTTTAGCAATTGAAGCTATTTCGGATAAATATTTCGTTCCCGTAATAACTACTTGATTATTTTCAATTTTAGCTTCAGTAATTGGATTTTCAGGATCTTGGTTAGAGGGTTCTAAAATTGCTGAGGTGTAGATTTCACCTGCAATAATTGAACCGAGTATTTTATTACACGATTCTACTTTGCTAAATTTCTGAATTGTTTGAGCTACATCTGCCAAACAACCACTTAAACTTAATGGCGCAGCATGGTAACCAAGCCGCTCAAATAATATACCTAGATCATACAGATCTTCTCCACTGCCGCCGTATTTTTCATTTAGACCCAATCCTAGAAAGCCATTACTAGACAACAGAGAAAGTAAACTTTCATCATGTTTAAAGTCTGAATCATATTCTTTTAAACGTTCTTGCGAGCAATGCTCGCTGAGAATTTTATCCAATGAATCTCTTATTTCAGTTTGATGTGATAGCTCTGAAAAATCCATTAGCGTGTCCTTGGCATTAACAATCCAGCCATGGCAATAATATCTCTCTGGACTTCATTAGTTCCACCACCAAAGGTTAGAATTGAAGCAGTTCTGTACATACGTTCGAGTCTCGCATTTAAGATTTTTAATTCAGAGTCATTTTTTAGAATGCTGAGCTCACCCATGATTTCCATCATTAGCCTATAGGCCTCAATAAAAAATTCAGATCCATAGACTTTTGCAACAGATGCTTCAGCCATATTTAATTGGTCTGATTCCATAATCCATGTTTGTTTCCAGCAAATAAGTTTAAGAGCTTCAATGCCCGTATGAACTTGAGCAAAGTTATGCTTAACCCACGATAGGTCACTCAAGCACTGATCATTATTAATTTTTGTAGATTGCGCAGTTATTAGGACATCCTTATAAAGTTCTTCTACTGGACCGTGATTAACAAGCGCTAGGCGTTCTAGGTTGAGTTGGCTTGTTATCAGTGACCAACCCTGATTGAGCTCTCCAACAAGGTGACTTTCTGGCACATGAATATTGTCATAAAATGTTGCATTGGTTCTTACATCTCCCAAAGTATTTATTGGAGACATAGAAAATCCAGGATCATCTGTTGGAACAATGAACATTGAGATGCCTTTATGATTTTTTGCTTCAAAATCAGTCCTTGTTGCTAACCAAATATAGTCAGAGAAATTAGCTAAACTTGTCCACATCTTCTGACCATTGATAAGATATCCATCCCCTTGTTTAACAGCTTTGGTTTGCAATGATGCCAAGTCAGTGCCTGAGTTTGGTTCTGAGTATCCAATTCCAAAAATTATTTCTCCTTTAAGTATCTTGGTTGCAATTTCTTCCTTTGCCCATGCCGAACCATGTTCTGCAATCATAGGGCCAACAGATTCAGTGGTTAAAAAAGGGAAGGGGAAGCCAGTCCTCATGACTGTCTCAACAAAGATGTATTGTTCAATTGGACTTAGCTCCTTACCACCAAATTCTTTTTTCCAGCTTAGGCCTATCCATCCATCAGAACCCATGGTTCTCATAGCTTTTTTGAATTCAGGCCCACCACCTTCGAAATGTTCTGGCTGACTGAGCTCTTTTTTGAGTTCAGGTGTAATTATGCTTTCAAAATATTCTTGAAGCTCGTTTTGGAGTTTTGTTTGTTTTTGATTTAATTGTATTAACATTTTAGATCTTAGTATCTCATCTACATTTCTCAAGGCAATATCTTAGTGTATTATTTAGTTATGGCTAGCTACTCCCGAACAATGGACTTTCTTCACAAAAAGCTCTTGCAGGCCACCACAAAAGATCAAGAGGATAAAATAGTTGATTGGATGTTTGCCGAAGCGAAGCTTAAGCAGACTTCAAAAAAAAATAGTCAAAACATTACTTCTGTTAGAAATAAACCAAACAACACATTTTAGAGTCTTACTATTTCAGTAATGCAACAACCTCTAGGTGTTGAGTATTAGCAAATTGATCAAAAATACCAATCGCTTCAATCTTTCTGTCTACCTTAATCACATCTCTTAGAAATGTTTCTGGGTTGCATGAAATATAAGCCATGTTTTTAAATTGCCTTGATAGCTTAATTGTTTCATCGCTTAACCCAGCACGAGGTGGATCCACTAAAATATGACTGAATTCATAGGATTGCAGATCAATATTTTTCAATCTTCTAAATGGCCGTTCATTAGCAAGTGCAGATGCTGTTTCATCATCAGAGAGTCTTGCTGTTTCTATATTGGAAAGATTATTTAATTTGATAGATTCCTTTAAAAGTCTAATTGAATGACGATTACTTTCAGTAGCAAAAACGTTATTAAATTTAGATGCCAATGGAAGAGTAAAGCCACCACATCCACAATATAGCTCAAGCAAATCCTTAGGATTCTTAAGTTGCTTGGTAATGAACGTTATCATTAAAGAGTAAAGATAAAAATTAGGCTGAAAAAAAACCAAATCATTTTGCAGAATCTTAAAACTAGAGTTATCGTAATTGCAGAGCACTTCTAAATCTTCTTCGCCAATTACTATTTTTTGTTTTTTACTTCTTCCTGTAATGGAAATGTTTTCTAGGCTACTTTGTAAATGCTTTGCAGCATGAATCCACTCTTCTTCAAGTGATTTATGGTAGATCAGTGTAGTCAAAACTTTTGTTCCCGAAGTTCTAAAATTTACTTGAAACAATTTTTTTTTAATAATCT
>Ga0222718_10003161_pt1 | contig 14271 bp, 26 predicted proteins | sample C33_27DmetaG_FD_165045 | JGI IMG/M metagenome (GOLD analysis project Ga0222718, IMG submission 165045) | Estuarine water microbial communities from San Francisco Bay, California, United States - C33_27D | ecosystem: Environmental > Aquatic > Marine > Unclassified | place: USA: California... | reverse complement strand
TTAGTCTAGGTAATTATTAAATATTGGGAGGTATTTATTATGAATAAATTCTTTAAAAAGAAGGGAGTTTATATCGAGGGTTTAGAGAGTGGCGATCACTATATTTTATTTAGACCTAATATCACTGGTTCTTATAAATGGAGACTGTTGACCTTAGTTGTTTTATCTAATGGAAAGGGAGTTGCCCATTTTATAAATGATTTTAAATACAAGAATGATGCTTATCATTTTATTAATGTACTTGAATCTAATGTTCCTAATTTAACTTGGGAAGATGCTTATAAAAAAGCAGTGCCATTAGCGAATCAATAAACCTACTGAAGAGCAAGTGAGATTCTTGCGAAACTAGATTGAGGAGACTTGATCTAGTCTAGGTGGATTCACTGGAAAATATTTATTATTGACTGGTGAATCTTTTTTACTAACTTTGTTTCATGGAGGGAATTATTATGAAACCAAGTCAAGCATTACAGATTATGAAATCTGTTTTAGGTGGTGGAAACACGCCTTTTCTACTAGGTGGAACTGGTGTTGGTAAATCTGCTGTAGTTAGGCAATTGGCTACTGAGTTAGCTGATGATAGAGAGATAGTCGTTGATGATATTAATCCTAAGTCAAAAGAGTTTGGATTTATTGATTTTAGACTTTCGTTGTATGAATCAGTTGATCTAGGTGGACTTCCTTATATAGATGATGAGGGAGGACAAAAGAGAGCCTTTTTAGGCAATCTTCCTAAGAGTGGCGAGGGTATCTTATTTTTTGATGAGTATGCTCAAGCACATCCAAGCGTTCAAGCAGTAGTGGGTCAATTGATCTATGAAAAGCGTTTAGGCGAATACGTTTTGCCTAAAGGGTGGAAAATGGTATGTGCTGGAAACAGGGCAAGTGATCGTGCTGGTTCTAACAAACTTCCTAGTCATGTTATTGGAAGATGCTCATTGATTAATTTTGAGCATGATTTTCAAGATTGGGATAAGTGGGCAATTGAGAATGATGTTGATAGTAGGGTAGTAGGTTATCTGAACTTTCAACCTCAATTTCTTAATGACTTTGATGCCAAGATCACTACTCCTCAACCAAGTCCTAGGGCATGGTCGAGATTGAGTGATACATTAAAAACCAATCCACCTAAAGAACTCATTCAGAAAATAGTTGAATGTGATGTTGGCGAGATTCAAGCGATTGAATTTACTAACTTCATTTCACTAATGGATGATGTTCCAAATCTAAGCGACATAGTAAGTGGTAAAGACGTGGAAGTCGTTGACAAAGTAGGACTTTGTTTTGCCACTGCTGTTGCCTTAGTGGATGTAATCAAGAGTGCAAAAGAATCTCTAGTTGTAGATTATTTTGAAAATGCTCTTGCCTATGTTCAGAAATTCGCTACTCCAGAGTTTAGTTTGTTTTTCGTAAGACAATCTATCACTAGGAGAAGTGAATTAATTGATACTTCAGTCTATGCAAAATTTAAAGTTGAGCATCAAGACTTAGAGTATTAAAACCTACTGAAGAGCCTATGAAATTTAGGCGAAACTGGAGAGTGAAAGTTGAAATCTTTTGGTTAAATAAGTCGTGTCTAGCGAATATTGTTTAGTGTTTTAGGGATTTAATGATACTAAAATTATGATGATAACAATATGGCAAGTGAGGACAAAAGCAAAAGAGAGTATAGGGAGAAGAGGAATCCCTTTTAGTACATTCCTGTTAGACGAGCAAAATAAATATTAAATGCTTAAAACATAAAACAATAGTCTTATGCAAAGCCACTGCTCATAACAACGACACTTTCCAGTCTAGGTGTTTCCTAATGATAGGAAATATTATTAACCAGTATATATTTTTCTAGGAGGTTTTTATGAAAAATGAAAATACTAATACGTTAAGTGAAAATGCTACTTTGGTAAGACTTACTACTAAGTTTTGGAGTGGCATTAAAACTGATAAATCACTTCGTGATAACTTAGCTGACATTACTAATACTAGTGATCAATCTATGTTGCACGTTGCCAAGCATTTAGTTGGATTCAATGCTAATAAATACTTTAGACGAATCATTAACAAAGTGCGAAATGATAGGTACTATCCACTGACTTTGCCTTGGGATGATAATTCCTCGGATGATGATAACAAGGTCGTTAGTGGGTGGAGATTATGCCCAAATAGTCAATTAGACAATTTGCAGAAGGCAGTAGATCAAGCAAGGCAAGACTTCTTTAAAGAGGTTGATGAGTTTTGTAAGAACTACCCCAAGATGATTGATGATGCTAAAGGCGTTTTAGGTCATGCTTTCAATATGGGTGATTATCCACCAGTGGATGATATTAAAGATAAATTCAAATTTGATTTTGAGATTTCTTTAATACCTAGCTATAGCAACGATATCAGATTAAACGTATCTGCTGACTTGCGAAAACGTATCGAACAGGATGCTGAAAAGAGACTTAGCAAAAATGTTAAGACAATCTTTCAGACCACTGTTGATGCTCTAGTAGAACAAGTAGAGCATATATCAGAGAAACTTAAATCTTATGACCCTAATAATAAACAGGGTGGATTCTTTAAAGATTCTAGTTTCGATAAATTGCGAAAAGCAGTTGAAGTTATACCTAACGTCAATCAAGACGTATTAGGCAATGACACTGATATAGCTAATGCTCATCAAAGTCTAGTAGCTGTTTTGTCTACCATTAACAGTATTGATTCTCTTCGAGATGAGACTGATATTGGAGATGCAAAACGTAAAAAAGTTGCTGATGATCTAGATAAAGCCATTGACCCATTGAAAGGTGGATTAATGAAAAAACTAGGTGGTAAAGATGACTGATAGAGTTTTACAAGCAAGAGCAAGATTAATGAAACATGATGTAGGAATTGCATCAATGCTACTTAATCTTGAATTAGTAGAAACTGATAAGTGCGACACTATGGCTACTAATGGAAAAGAGATACTTTGGAATCCTAAGTTTGTTAAAGAGATAACAGATAAAGAGATAGAGTGTGTCCTCATCCATGAATCTATGCACGTTGTATGGGAACATCCACTAAGACGAGGTAAACGTAATCACGAACTATGGAATGTAGCTACTGATTATGTAATCAATGCTTATATCAAAATTGATCTAGGCATGGATTTACCTCAAGGTGGATTATTCAATTATAAGTATCGTGGGTGGACTGCTGAACAGGTCTATCGAGAACTTGATACTAATGATGATGCTTTACGACAAGCAATAAATGAGTGCAATAGTGCAAATGGCAATTCTGATGATTCAGATAGCAATTCACAATCATCAAGTGATGATAAGTATTCAGACATACCTAAACTTATAGGTGAAGTATGGGATGCAGTGAACGAAGAGGGTAAACCTCTGAATGAATCTGAAAAGGAGGAAATGTCTAATGCTATCAGATCGCAAGTGTTTTTCGCTGATAAGATCGCCAGTCTGAGTGGAACTTCCTCAATGACTGGAAGAGTTGATGCTGTTAAGGGTGGAACTCTTAACTGGAAAGACTTGTTATCTGATTTACTAACTTCAATGACCCTAAAAGATCAATCATGGTCAAGACTGAATAAACGTCATGCTTGGAGGGGTATTAATTTACCTAGCAAGATACGTTCTAATGAGGGTGGGGAAATTGCAGTTGCTATTGATACCAGTGGTTCAGTTTCACAATTTGAACTCAACATTTTTTCTGAGGAATTACAGGCAATATGTGAATCTTGCAATATTGATAAAGTAAGAGTTTGCTATTGCGACACTACTGTAAGAAAAAATAGCGAGGGTGAATGGTGGGATGTATTTGACCTCTCAATGGGTGATGATATTGAACTAGAGGTAAGAGGTGGAGGAGGAACAGATTTTGACCCTCCTTTTAATCTCTTCAATGACCATTCAGATAACGTTGAGGATGTATGTGCCTTTATTTATTTCACTGATGCTTATGGCGAAGTGGATGCAAAAGTAGAGCCAAGCGTTCCTGTAATTTGGGCGATAACTCATAATGGTTATGAGTATGACCCTAAATTTCCCTTTGGAGAGAACGTATATGTCAATGTTTCTGAGTTTCACTAACGTCTGATTCGATTTAAGGGTGGGGTAATCTAGCCTATGCTAGACCCTTACCCTTATCGTCTTAATGCAATAGAGAGGATTCTGAGAGGTCGAAATCTGAGTTTTTGTCTGAAAAATGGGTATTTTTCACTGATGAGCCTAAAAATAGGCGAAACAGAAACTTAAATAAATTCATAAAAAATAGGAGGTTTTATGGAAGAGAATAAAAAAATTGTTGCTACACAAATTTTAGTAGAGTGGAGTGATAGTCCAGCATTAGTAGTCTTACTTGCTAATATGCCTAGTCAATTACAAGCAGACTTTGATGCATGGCTATCAGAAATTGAAAATGATTGTCGATCTTGAGAGTTGTTCCCAGTTATGCGACATAAAATAAAATAACTGAAATTGCATGAGTCTGTTAGTTTGGCTCTTGAAAACAAAAACTAGACTTGCCAGTTGCTAGAGTGCAAGTGCCAAGCAAAATAAATAATAAATGCTAACGATAAATAACAGGCAATTAATTTGAATAGCAGTAAGTTTAACAATCTTACAAAAAAAATTGTCATGGGCGATAGCTACTTTAATTAGTAGTTATCGCCTTTTTTTTGGCAAAAATTTTCCCTCACGCATCTAATAACACAGCAGTAGGTTACTACCTGATTATATAAATATTTACTGGTATATATTGATTGTTGATAGTTGGGTGATAGTAGTCGTTTACTTTTTTTCTTAGAAAAGTTAAAAAATATTTACTGGTAAAAATATGGATGTAAACAACCTGTGGATAAGTTGTTAATAAATTGTGGATAACTATTGCGTTTTGCAATCTTTTGAACTATATTAAATTTAAGTATGTTTGATTAACATAGTAATTAAAACCTCCTACTGTGTTAATAAGTTAGTAATAACCTAACACCTAAAGGGAAGATGTAAAAATCTTCCCTTTTTTTTGGTCTAAAAAAAATTAACGAGAGACAGTCGATTGATTGAGACAGCAAAAAGTAGCCCAAAAAACCTGATTTTTCCTGATTATATGAATATTTTTTAAACACCCAAACAATCATATGCGTTTGTTCCAGTATATTTGTGTTTATCCTCCTTCTAGAAAAACCTGAGACTAGTAAATATTCGTTTTGTTCGCAGTCCTGATCCACAACATCTTGTGTTTTCCTTTCAAAAAAACCACTATATATTGTGTTCTATGTGGAACATTTACTTTCATTTTGATAGCACTTCGCTTACAATAATTGAATGTTTGCTGTTATTAGACATACCTTTGAACTAGATGTAAAAGATAAATATAACTCTGTAGGAGAGTGGAAACATCTAGTATGGTTGTTTGAAACAGAATTAGATGCAATGTCTTTTGCTATTACTTTATTAGATCATCCTCTGTTAGTTGCCAACAAAGAATACCTTGCTCATGCAATAGAAACTTTACGAGAAGGTAAGTTTTGGCAAGTTGGTAGAGAGAGTGTTGCTGTGGGTAAAGTAGAGGGGTTGATTAATGTAAGTTACGAGGATTTAGAAAATGACACACAAAAGTTTATTCATTAGATGTTCAGAAGAAACATATAAACTTGCTCATGCTTTGGCAAAAAAAGAAAATAGATCATTAAACAAACAAATGATTCACATGATACATTCGTTAGCTGATGAAAAAAATGTAACAGTTGATGACCATGTTGTTAAAGAAGAAGTGATAGTCCACACTTCACCTGTTGAGCCTAAATGGGGTTTGACAGGGCTTGTTGAAACAAAGAAACAGGATTTTGATGACCAATAAACCAATAGGTCATAAGGCTTTCAGCTAAAGCATTAACTAATTTAATATCTCTTTTACTCAATTTCTTTGGGTTATCTACAAAGATTTTCCACAATCTTGATTCATTTTTTACGCCTAAGTCTTTTCTCAAATGCTTTTGTACACCAACGAGTATGATTGCTTTCGGAGGCGAGTTTAGATATTGACCAGTAAATATTTTATTTGCGTCTGGGAAGCAGGATGGAAAACAACCACTCCTTGATATCACTGAAAGATATTTATTAAGTATGTTATGTTGTTGTTCGTTGATATGACTGTCGATATACAGTCTGTCGATTATGTGTTGATCGTAGACTATGGCTCTGCCTTGCCTACTTTTTTCGATTGGAACTATGCCTACTTTGTTATGTTTATGTAAGTAGGCATTACCTATTTCATTTAACTGTAGATTAGAAATCCCAGTCGTAGTTGTCTGCAATAACTTCTGCTTGTTCATACTGATTATTAACAGGATTGAAAGTTAATTTTACACTGCCTAAACTACCATTCCAACCCCAACGACACTTCCAACAATGAATCTCTACTCCCTCATCACCTCGATAGACTGTCATACCCATGTCTGCTTTACTAAACCATGCCATAGATTTAGCTATATCAACACCAGTGCAGACATTCTTTTTTCCATCTCTTACAAATGGTTTTGTTGGATGTGCTACAAAGAATACCAATACATCATGTTGCTTGGCGAAAAGCTGTACCTTGGTGAGCATTTCACTGACCATATCCGTTTCTAGACCAGTGTGCTTATCGTTATGGATGAAGTTGTAAGGGTCTATGACCAAACATCTAATGCCATATCTCATAACTGCTGACTGACCTTTTTCTAGGATTGCTTCAATTGTAGGCAATTCTCCTCCAAGATAGTCTTGAAACAGTATGTGATCTCTAATCCATGATTCAGCAAAGTCTTTCTCTTCTTGATTCATTCTTGGATTCTGACCCTCGAAGAATGGTTTGCCAGTTAGTACCTGTGCAAGTTGTACAGCGTGGAGACTTGGTGGCTTTTCAAAAGAGCAGTAACAGGTTTTCCAACCAGACGTTCTGCCAACATTGATTATTAACTGGTCAATAAATGCTGACTTCCCATCTCCAGGATAGCCAGTTACAACAAATAAATTTCCTGTAGCCAGAGTGAATAGCTCATCCACTGTTGGAAACCCAGTTGTTACACCTCTAGGTTTGCCTTGCTCATAAAGGTTTTGTAACTCTTCTTGATAGTGGTCAATGCTGTTGAGTCCATGTAAAGGTATTGGTTTTGCATTGAGAACTTGCTTTCTTAATACATCTGAACCCTCTACCATTAAGACATCATTGCTGTCTTTATGTCCTTTGTAATCAATACGATAACATCTAGCTATGTTTAATCTTCTAGCCAATTCATGTGCCAGTACATCACCTGCCGAATCATTGTCTGTTGCTAGTATTATTCTTTTGGTTTTCTCAAACTTGGCTCTATCCTCCCATATGTATTTAAATTTGTTATCTTCACTTGGGTCAATCTTGTTATCGTTTATTTTGCTTGGTGCACCATTTGGAACTGAATAAACTTCTATGTTGGCATAGTCTTTGAAAGCTGTTTTGATAGCAAGACAATCCATTTCTCCTTCTGTAATGACTATCGTATCTTCAATGTCTTTTAATTCTTTGTTCTTTGGATTCAAACCCCACAATCTGTTCTCACTGCCCTCCCACCAGAACATCTTGTCGCCATTTGCACTACGATACTTCATAGCAATGACGTTGCCATCCTCGTCAAGATAGGAAAAACCTATGACTGGTTTATATTTCTTTTGAGCTGGGATGCAACCAGATGTGATTGCAGTTTGCAAACATATACCTCTTTCTGCCAACCATTTAGCTGATTCTCCCTCTGTTTCTTTCTTTGGCTTGACAACTTTTACATTCTTGACTGGTTCTTTTACAACCTCCATTTTAAAACTCCTTTTTTTTGATATAACTCCGTTACTGCCACAGTGATGACAATTGAAAACAACCCTCTCTGAATCTATATTTACAGATAAAGGTTTGTCTCTTTTGTTTTTTGATCTAGTGCCTTGACAATCTGGGCAACTAATTTTGTGTTGTCCTATTGGCAAATCACTTATTGAATTTTCTACTTTTTGATTGACATACATATTTAACCTCCTTACTATGTATATAATTAACTACTTTAGTAGTTACCTAATAATAAAAAAAATTAGTAAGTACATATATATAGTATGTACATACTAATAATTATCTAAGTGCATAAAACTCTTATCTATCATTCTCGCTATATCATTAGCAATTTTCTTTTTAGATATAATTGGATATTCAACTAATTCCCTAATGGCTTTACGCATTATTTCCATATCAATATCTAGCCTTTCACATAACTCTTTAAAATCTTTTGAATAAAAGTAGTCCTCTGCATTAGTGGATAAATCTACATCTTTAGAAGCTAAATCTCTGACTGCTTGTTTAAGTACCAAGCTATCTAATTTTTTTTCTTTGTTTGTGGATTCATTCATATTTATCTATACTAAATAATCTTATTGACAAATGCAACACATCATCTTAACATTATCATATAAACATTTATTGAGAGAGGAAGGTTTATGGCATTTATCAATGTTGAAGTAGATAAAAATCTTTGGGATATTTTAGATGAAATACACAAAGATACTGGTATCAACAAGGCAAAACAACTCAAGTATTTAATTGCTTTTCGCAATGATGATGAAGCTGTTACTAAGGCTTTTTTATACAATGTTTGTGCATCAGAAATGTTAGAGGAAGCTAAGTCTGTAAATGCTAAAGCTAAAAAATTAATTAATAAAGTAAAAAATGGAGATGTTTAATGGAGTTTGAAATAAAAAGTGGAGTGCCCATTCCTAAGAATAGAGGTAAACCAAGAAAATATGATCTACCACTAGACGATTTAAAGAAAGGTGAAATGGTGCTTGTGCCTATGGCAACAGATAAAATTAAAACTGAGATCAAAACCATTAGGAATTTTGTTCTTAGATATAAGAAAAAGAATGAAGGTAAAAATTTTACTGTAGCACAAAGACCAAATGGAGTAGGTATATGGCGAACCAAGTAACAATTAAAGCTGTTATCACTAGAAATGATATTGACTTTGGCACGTTGAAATTTGATGACTGTATAAAACTTGTTGCTGAAAGCATGAAAGAAAGAAAAGTTTGGTTTGAAACAACCAATAAAAAAATAACAGTATTGCACAGAAATAATAAAGGAGAATGATAGAACTGTTATTCATACCTTTATTTATTTTAGTGTGGGCAATAACTTTTTGGATATATATTAAAAAATGAAATACACAAACAAACACAATGTACCAGTAGAGATCATCAGAGCATTAAAGAACGATCAATACACCAAGGGGGAATCAGTTATATCTGTTACTGGTTTATTGCAACCTCCTAGAATTAGATTGTTAAACGATCAGCATCAAGAACAAATCACTGTAGATTATTCAGATGAGGTATGGAAACTTTTAGGTCAAGGCATCCATGCTGTATTAGAAAGAGCCAACGAAAACCATGACGATACTGTTACTGAGCAAAGATACTTTGCAGATGTAAATGGGTGGACTATCAGTGGTCAAACAGATAGCTTGGCAAAAGATGAAAACACTTTAAAAGATTATAAGGTAACTTCTGTATGGACTATTATGTCTGCAATGAAAGGTGGCAAATCAGATTGGGAACAACAACTGAATTGTTATGCTTGGTTACACAAACACAACACAGGAGAAACTATTGACCAGTTAAATATTATTGCTGTAGCTAGAGACTGGAACAAGCGTGAACGTCAAAGACGTGGTGGTGATTATCCAGTTAGTGCAATCACTGTTGTTGAAATACCAGTTTGGTCTTACGAAGAACAAACAAAGTTTATAGAAGAAAGAGTTTCACTACATCAAGATTCAGAGTTAAGTGCTTTGTTGAATGATGAACTTCCCTTGTGTTCTGACGAGGAAAGGTGGAAGAAAGAAGATACTTACAGGGTTATGAAGAAAGGTAGGAAAACTGCTGTTAGGGTTTTACCTAGTCTTGATGATGCTGAGAAGTATATAAAGGATGGCGATCTTACAAACGTGTCAATAGAACATTCTAAGGGAGAGTGTATGCGTTGCACAGGTAATTACTGTAATGTCGCTGAGTTTTGTAATCAATACCAAGAGGAGGTAAACAATGAAACTATTAGCTAAAGAAAGAAACTTTATTTCAAACGAAGTAAAGAGATTGATGGAACGACACCATTTAAAAAAATTAGAAAGGATAAAACAAACTAAAGAGTACCAAGTATTCGATAGTGAGCGTAAAAGTTTGTATGAATTAGAATCTAAGATTAAAAAACTAGAAGAAGAATCAAGGAACAGACATGACAAACTGCAAAATAAAATAAGAAACTACAATCGTAGAAAAGGATTTCATTATCAGACAGGTATTCAGAGTCTTTATCGTGCACACAGTATGCCTTTGCGTATTGAATGGGATAGTTATGGATGTTATCAAGAAGCAGTTGAAAGAGACATTATGATGAACTCTTTTAAGCAGATAGATGTTCCTAAATTTATAAAAGATTTGTTTAACAAGTATAAGAATTTGACTTACAAACAAATTCAAGAATTAGACGAGGTAGCATAATGGCTAAAGAACTTAGTTATAAAGATGTGTGGGATACGCTATCAAAAGTTGATTGTAGCGATCACATAGAAAAGAAGATGAACTTGTCTTATTTATCATGGGCATGGGCGTGGGGTATTCTCATGGAGAACTATCCAGATGCACAAGTAAGGTTCTATGAACAAAAAGATAATAGTATTCCCTATGTGCAGATGCCAGATGGTACAGCAGAAGTAAGATGCCAAGTTAAGATAGGAACTCTTACAAGAGATATGTGGCTACCAGTCATGGATAATAGAAACAATGCTATTCAGAATCCTAACTCAAGACAAGTTAGCGATACTAAAATGCGTTGTCTTGTTAAGTGTTTGGCTATGTTTGGTTTAGGGCATTACATCTATGGTGGTGAAGATTTACCAACCAGTGATGATAAAGAATCTAAACCAGTCAAAAAAGCTACAGAAGAACCAAAGGCAGAGCCTAAAGAAGAACCTAAAAATGTTGAGGATGATAAATCAGAAGCATGGGCAGTGGCTAAGATCAATGGGATTCTTACCATAGCTAAAGGTTTAGATGATAAGGATTCTATAAGGTCTATGTACAAGGCAAACATGGAAGATATAGCTTATATCAAAGAACACTATAGGGAACAGCATGATTCTTTCCAAGAGAAGATTGCTGAATTTGTTAAACAGCTTGATAAAAAGGAGGAAAGCTAAATGGACAAAGTACAATGTGATGGTGCAATTTTCACCAACGACTATAAGGATAACGAGAAACAACCAGACTGGACTGGTACTATCGAGTTACCCAAAGAACTCTTAAAAGAGTTAGTAGAAAAGGTAAAGTCTGGTACTACACCAGAGTTAAGAGTTGCCTTATGGGATAGGACTTCCAAGAATGGTAAGGACTATAAGTATGCAAGAATGGACATTCCTATGCCTAAGAAACAGGAACAACCAAAAGCAGAGCCTACATTCTCTGACGAAGATATACCTTTCTAGTATGCTTGGAACTAAAGAAGATGTAATGGAGTTGGAAAATAATATAGACGAGTATATATTTTTCCAATTCCTGTCGGCTTACCAAGAGTTGCTGACTGAACTAAGAAGTAAGTATGGCAAAGAAGCACATGATGTTTTGATGCAATACTTAGAATTTAAACACAGCGAAGCTGTTCAAAAAATAATTGAAGATAGGGGGATTCTCAATGGCATATCCAGATAAAAAAGCACTTGTGGAAAAAAGAAAAGCAGAATTGCAAGAAGAAGAAAAAGATAAGAAGTTAGCATTTCATTATTATCAAAGCACTTTGAATGATAAGAAAGAACTAGAAACTATGGAATGGAATAAATTTCAATCTAGAAGAGAAGAAGTAATTAAAGCTACAAAAAAACTTTCTGAAAAGCAAAGAACTGAACTCCAAGAGAGAGGTTATGATGTTTGATTTTTTTATAATTTTTTTATTAATTTTGGCATTTTTGTATGTTGGTTCTCTTATATTTTTTTCTTTTATGAAAAAGTTTAAACCAAAAGTCTTTGACGATATTATTAATTGTAAGTGGGATAGAGATTAATGGATGAGCAACAACAAGAAAACTGGATGCAAGAAATTAGAAATCTTGCACCAGTTATAGAGAAAGCTGAGTATGAGTTGTTTAAATCTGAGGCAGATGTAAAAAAGATATTTGCTGTATTAAAGACTAAAGCAATGTCTATGGGTCATAAAACTAATATTGCACAAGAGACTTACGCTGAGAATCAAGATGAATTGTATCAAGCTAGATTAAAGGTAGGAGTTGCTAAAGGATTTTTATCTTCTTGTAAGGTGCAGTTGAAAGCATTAGAGATTGGTTTTGAAGAGTGGAGAACTAAGATGGTCAATGCTAGGGAAGAACGTAAAAGGTATGGTGCATGAACCAAAAAGCTAGAGACTTCTTTGCATGGCTTAATGCTTGTCCTTTCAAAGTATGGAAGATTCAGTATGATTCTTTTGGTAAGACTACTGTAAGTTTTATATGGGATGAAGATGTCGAAAGGGAGTAAGCGTAGACCAGAAAAGGGAACACAATACCAAGATAATTGGGAAAGGATATTTAGAAATAAAAATGGCTCTAAAAGGAAGAAATCCAAACAAAAATGAAAAGCAACACATGGACAAAGTTGTTCAGCTTGGATGCATAATATGTCGCAATAAAGGATTTTTAAATACACCTGCTGAGATACATCACATAGAGGGTAAGACAAAAGATGATGCACATTTATTGGTTTTGCCCTTATGCTTTCAACACCATAGACAAGGTGGCATGGAAGAGCCTTTTATCAGTAGGCATCCTTATAAAAGTAGATTTGTTAAGGCTTATGGAACTGAACAAGAATTATTAGATCAAGTGAATAAATTAGTAAAGGAGTATGGATGAATATAATTAAGTCAATTATCGTGGATGGGGATGATGGAGAGCATAAGATTAATACTCCTGTAGTTAGATCAAGAAGTTTTGCTACAGCAGAAAAGAAGTTTAAGGGGAAAGAGATAATTGGAATGGCAAAACTAAGCGAAAACGAAATCATGGTTTTTGTTTACGAAGAATGAAAACATCAAGTGCCAAAGCCAAAGGTCGCAAACTACAACAATGGTTTGCTAGATTACTAATAGATAAGTTGGGTTTTGATGAAGAGGACTTGGAATCAAGACCTATGGGAAGTCAAGGTGAGGATATTATTCTTGGCAAACAATCAAGGGAGAAGTTTCCCTATTCCATAGAATGTAAGAATCAAGAAGCAGTTAATGTTTGGAAAGCGTATGCACAAGCAGAAGAGAACTGCAAAGGCTATGAACCACTTGTAGTCATTAAAAGAAATAGAAGTAAACCATTGGTGCTTGTAGATGCAGAACACTTTGTATCTTTATTTAAAGAGGGTGAAGAAGAGAAGCCTAGGTTTGCACCTTGGATTGAGGTTTTATTGGATGAAAAAAAATGACGCAGCCTGGTGGCTGCTAAATAAAATATTTACCAGTCAATGTTTGAACGGCAGCTTGGATCGGGATTAAATAAATATTTACTGGTTAATGATCCTTCGGGAAACACAAAGTTGGAGGCGATAGATGATTGAAGAATTAGAAAAACAATTAGAAGAGAGAAAGCAAAAGTGGTGGGCGTGGCATAAAGCCAATCCTAAAGTGTGGGAAAAGTTTGAGGAGTATACGTTTGATGCCATTAACAGTGGTAGAAAGCACTACTCACACTGGGCGATTATTAATCGCATTAGATGGAACAAGGAGATTGAAACCAAAGGTGGGGAATTTAAGATCAGCAATGATTACATTTGTTTCTACGCTAGGTTATTTCATGCTAGGCATACACAATACGCTGACTTCTTTCATCTAAAACCCTTGAAAGAAGAGAAAGAAATAGAGTATTACAAGTCAAAAGGCTACAACAAAGTAACTAGACTGTTTGGTTAAACACCTCTAATCACTGGGATATTTGCTCTATCCCTTAATTCTGGCACTATTGCTAGTCGTCTGTCTCTTTCTAATTCCATTTGTTTCAGCAATTCACCTCTCGCTGTTGGAGAAATATCTGTTCTTCTGAGAAGTCTATCTCTGCGTTTTCTCCAGTTATCCATGTATCTTTCTATGCTTCTGACTTGCCCTTTAACATTCAAGACACCTTGCATATTGGAACGATAAGCTGAGTATTCATCAAACCTTTCATCTTTTCTAAGTTTGTTCATAGTTTGAACTGCTGTATCT